>JAABUN010001338.1_pt1 | contig 55240 bp, 55 predicted proteins | sample 5559311 | NCBI WGS metagenome assembly JAABUN01 (sample SAMN10711877, study PRJNA513370) | rock metagenome | isolation source: Antarctica rocks | place: Antarctica: Victoria Land, Siegfried Peak sud
GTCTGATTGCTTACACATATCAGGAAAAGAAACCGAATTTGCATCTGAGAAAAGACTTGGTTTTAGCCTGACTCTTATCTCGAACTGACGTTAATTTAAGTGGAAAATTAGATATAACAGAAGCGGACGAAGAATTCGCCCGCTTCTTATTTGCGTTACTAAAATTCAAAGATTAAAATTCGTTGAATTATATATCTCTGTAAAACGAATTCAAATTTTGATAGTTTATGTCAATTTACGAAAATATCGAGCCGATTAATTTTGAACAAATTAAAACTTACGAGCTGGCTTCACGCCCGAGTAAAGTGACAATCAAGGATTTTGCCGTGCCGACAATCTCCGGTGATTCGCTAAAATCATTTCTCGAAAAACTTCCTGACATTTTAGCGGTAAAATCGCTTCAAGAGATTGCAAAACAAATTAGACGCGCCAGAGATTTACAAAAGCCGATTGTCTGGGGCATCGGTGGTCACGTCATCAAAACCGGACTTGCACCGATAATTATTGATTTAATGAAAAAAGGTTTTGTTTCGGCAATAGCAACAAACGGCTCGGTACTGGTTCACGATACGGAAATCGCACTCGTCGGTTTTACTTCCGAAGACGTCGACGCGACGCTCGGAACGGGCGATTTCGGTGCGGCGCGAGAAACCGGAGAAATATTAAATGCCGCCGCTAAAAGCGCGATGCACGACGGCATCGGTTTGGGCGAAGCGATGGGTAGAGAAATTCTCGCCCAAACGCCGCCGAATTTTGACAAATCGCTCTTGTGTCAAACCTACCTCAACAAAATTCCCTTAACGGCTCATTTAGCGATTGGCGCAGACATCGGACATTTTCATCCGGTTTGCGACGGCGCAGCACTCGGCGCATCAACGCACACGGACTTTAAACTTTTCTGCTCGATTGTAAAAAAAATAAATGGGGCGGAGTTTATTTAAACATCGGTTCAAGCGTCGTTTTGCCGGAAATTTTTTTGAAAGCCGTAACAGTGGTGCGAAACTTGGGTTTTCCGCTCGAAGACATAACGACCGCAAATTTTGACTTCATTCAAAGTTATCGTCCGAATATAAATGTCGTCCGCCGTCCCACCGCTAACGGCGTAGGGCGCAGATTTTCCATTACCGGTCATCACGAATTGATGATTCCATTGCTCGCCGCGCAAATTTTATGCGAGTGAAATTTGCATAAAAAAACTCCGCCAAAATGACGGAGTTTTATCGAAATTAAAAATAAGCTGTTCTAAACCTTAACGGTAAATGTTTTCAGCTTTGTGATTTTTCCATTCGTTTTCAAAGTAATCTGCATCTTCGTCGCTTCGCGGATTGACACCCATTACGATGCCGCCGTTTTTAATGCCTTCTTCATATTGAGCTGCATGCTCTTCGGGAATTCCAGAACCAACTAAAGCGCCGATTAAACCGCCGGTCAAACCACCGGCACCGGCACCGGCGAGCGCGGCTGCTATCGGACCGGCAACAACAAGACCGATTCCGGGAAGCAATACACTTGTTCCAATAGCGGCGATACCGGCAATAATTGCGCCTAATGTTCCGCCGATTGCCGAACCGGTTCCGGCGCCCTCAAGAGCCTTGCTACCTAATCCTGTATCGTCGCCGTCGGCGAAGTAAGTGTCGCGTGTTTGGTCGGACATCATTAAATTAACGTCATCTTTTGAATAACCACGACTGATGGCTGAATTATAAGCTCCTTCCGCACTTGCGCGGTCACGAAACATACCGGTTAAAACACGGTTATTAGATTGCCGCGCCGCGCCTTGATTAGCTTCACCTGCACCCTCACGTCTCAGCGATTCATTACCCGTTACCGCACCTGTCGCTTGTTTTACATCACCAACTGCTCTTTCACCGAAAGCCGATGCTTCTTCTCCAATTGTTCCATCGTTAATCATACTGAATCTCCTTATTCGTTATTAATTAAAAATTTCAGCTAAATAGCTTGCCAACGAGATTTGCAAGATTTGTGCCATAAGCGAATTTGATCTCTAAAGTCTTATTAAACCTTGATTAAAACAAAAAGGAGGAACTTGAATAGCTAACTAAAAGTGATAGATATGTTTTAATTTCAAACACTTTTGTTCTATTATTTGTTCTCAAACAAGACAGGAAATATTGGATGTCTGGTAATCCGAAGATTTCTCTTATTAATCAGTTAACCTAACTGATTGCAAAATTACTTTAAAGTTTATGTTCAAGATAGTATTAATTTTAATTATGAATACTCAAGTATTTGCTCAAATTTCAGAGAATGAGTACCGAATATTTGATGCAAAAGGCAATCCGTCAAAGATTAATTACTTACTTGACGCCGCCGGGAGGTCGGATGTGGTTTTTCTGGGCGAAAACCACGATGATGCCGTCGCGCATTCGCTACAAGCGGAAATATTTAAAAATTTGCAGCAAAAATTTGCCGGAAAAAGGGAAATCGCGCTTTCGCTGGAAATGTTCGAGCGCGATGTGCAGATTGTCTTGGACGAATATTTGAAGAATCTGATTACCGAAAAGAAATTTTTAGACGACAGCCGTCCCTGGAATAATTACAAAACCGATTATCGTCCGCTCGTCGAATTTGCCCGAGAAAATAATCTTTTCGTGATTGCGGCAAACGCTCCGCGCCGTTATGTAAATATGGTTTCACGAAACGGGCGCGATTCTCTGAACGTTCTTTCGACGGAAGCGAAAAAATGGCTTGCGCCTTTGCCTTACGCTGAGTCCTCGGATGAATACTCAAAAAAATTTACGGTTTTAATGGGCGCGACGAGCGGCGATAATCACAGTGTCTACAAAATTCTCGCGTCGCAAACTCTGTGGGACGCGACAATGGCTTATTCGATTGCCGAGTTTCTGAAAAAACAGAAAAATACTTTGGTCGTTCATCTTAACGGAAGTTTTCACACGGAAAATCGTCTCGGAACAGCCGAACAGTTTTTGCGATTGAACCCAAAAGCGAAAATCTTAGTCGTTACGATGCGTTACGAAGATAATTTTACAAAGTTTGATAAATCAAAACACGAAAATTTGGGCGACTTTGTAATTTTGACCGACGCGAAAGTGCCGCGAAGTTTTAAATAAAATAAAATTAGAATGTTATTCGCTTCATTAATCAACAAAAAAGACGCTGATGATTTTACATTTCAGCGTCTTTTTTATGGATTTAGCGGTTATTAAAAATCATTTTACTTTGGCTGCCGTAAATGTAACTAACGGAATTCCGGGACCGGAAAAATTTCCGGTCATTTTGTCGCCTTCGACGGTAGCTTCCATTTTAAGTTCCATCGGTTGACCCTGGACTTCGACTTTTGCCGTTCCCACCAACATTTTTCCGCTTACTTTAACGTTTTCAATCGTTCCGCTGGCAATATCCGACATCAATAAACCGCTCAGATTCGCTCCGTCTTGTTTCAAATCCAGAGTGATGTCAACCTGCTGTCCGCCGGCATCGGCTTTTAAGTTCCATTTGCCGCTGACGTTGACACCCGGAGCGGCGTTCATATCGACTTTTTTCGCCAGCACGATTGTTTTCGGGTCGACGGTAATTTCCGCGAGACGTTTTTGGACTTCCGGCGTCATCGTCTCCTGGTAACGTCCGCCTAGATACTTCGCCAGAAACTTTTCGCCTTTGGCAAACATCGCCATATTATTGACCGGACGCTGAAAGCCGTGTCCCTCGTCGGGCGCGACCATATATTCGACGGGAAATCCGCGGTCGCGCAGGGCGACGACGATTTGATTGGCTTCGCGGATGTTGACGCGCGGATCATTTGCTCCCTGCACGACGAAAAGTGGGGTTTTAATTTTGTCAGCAGAGAAAAGCGGCGATTGTTTTTTAAGCTGCGCTTTGCCTTCGGGCGTGTTCGGATTGCCCATTCGTTCATAAAAAGTGATGCGTCCCGCTTCCCAGTAAGGCGGAATCGTCTCCAGCAGAGTTTCAAGATTTGAAGGCGCGACGATGGCGACCGCCGCCGCGTAGACATCAGGCGTGAACGCCACGCCCGCAAGCGTTGCGTAACCGCCGTAGCTGCCGCCCATAATGCCGATGCGTTTCGGGTCGGCGACGCCCTGCGCGACTAAAGATTTAACGCCCCAGGTGATGTCGTCCTGCATTTTTTCGCCCCATTGTTTGTTTCCGGCGTCGAGAAATTTCTTGCCGAAACCGGTCGAGCCTCTAAAGTTCGGTTCTAAAACGGCGTAGCCGCGATTTGCCAGAAACTGCGCGAATGAGTTGTAGCCCCAGGAATCACGCCCCCACGGTCCGCCGTGCGGCACGACGACGAGCGGCAGATTTTTCGCCGCGACGCCTTTTGGCAAAGTCAGATAAGCGGGAACTTCCAAACCGTCCGACGATTTGTAGCGAATCGTCGTCATCGGCGCGAGGTCGGCGCGGTTTAATTTTTCGCGCGACTGGTAAAGCGTTGTCAGTTTTTTCGTTTTCCGGTCAAACATCATTTTCGTTCCCGGGTCGGTATCGCTAAAAGCCGTAATAAGCCAGATTTGTTCGTCAGCCGTCGAGGAATTAAAGCTGATTTCTTTGCCGCCGGTTTGTTTCTTGAGCAGGTTATAATCGGCTTCGTAGCTTTTGTCTTTCCAGTTGTAACGCATTTTATCGTCGTCGTAGGCGGTAAAAATTATTTCGTTGGTCACGTCGGAAAACTGTGCGTCGCCGAAATCAACACGCTTCAGCGGATCGCTTTCGACCAATTCTTCCTTCATCGTCAGAGGGTCGAACAAAACCAATCCGGTCAAATCCGCATTGCCTTTATTCGTCTGCATATAAACGCGCTTATTGTCTTTGTTAAAACGAATCGGAGCGCAAGTTTCAAAAATCCCGCACGAATAAACTTTGGTGTATTTTCCACCGTCGTCGACGCGCAAAATTTCCGTGTCGCCTTTTTCGGTCGTGCGGACGGCGAGGCGCAGTTTGTCGTTGTTGTCGAAAATGACGCCGCCGAGCCGGTCGGTATTTTTAGCGATTAATTGTCTTTCGCCCGTCGAGATTTTGACTTTATAAAGGTCGTGCCACGCCGGGTCGCGGTCGTTCAGACCGACGTAAATCGCGTCGGGTTCAGATTTCGGCACGGCAAAAATCTCGGCGCGGACTTTTTGCGCATCGGTCAAATTTCGCGCCGCCGGAACTTCTTCGCCCGCTTTCGGCGCGTCATTCGGGTTGACGGCGTAGACGTTGTAATTTTCGTCGCCGCCCTTGTCCTGCGTAAACAAAATATATTTGCCGTCGCGCGACCAGAAAAACGATGGTATTGGACGGTCGGTGCGGTTGGTAATGAGCTTTGCTTTGTCAAAAGATTCATCGGTTTTTTTAACCCATATATTGCGTGTATCTTTATACGGTTTGACGAACGCGATGAATTTTCCGTCCGGCGAAATTTGCGCGCCGGAAATTTCCGGGTTGCCGAAAAACAATTCACGGTCAATGAGCGGCGGCAGCTTATCGTTTTGAGCAAATGTCTGCGAAACGAAAGCGGGAACGCAAACAATTAAAACAGTCAGACAAAAAATACTTTTTAACATAAATTTACCTCGGTTTTGTTTATTTAGAAGGAGAAATCAGTAATGAAAAGTTACGAGCGAATTACAAAAAGGTTTCGGAATAATTTAGGGAATCCCAGTCGGAAATTTTATAAATCGTCTGCCCAAAAGTTTTTCCGAAACTTCGCTTCGTTAAAATAATTTTTGAAAAGCTCAATTGTCGGACGCGAGTTTTCCGGCAGAATAATGCTGATTACGTCGTAGCGAATTTTAATCGAATGAAGCCTGAAAATTTTGCGATACATTCGCGCCGTGCGAATAATCTGGCGCTGCTTGCGAAGGTCGACGGCGGCGAGCGGCGAAGCGAAAACGTCGGAAGAGCGGGTTTTTACTTCGACGAAACACAAAACCTCAGCGTCCAAAGCAATCAAATCAATTTCCCCGGTCACTTGAACGTCGAGCCGATTTCTGCCAATCGGCGTTTTGAAATTTGCCGCGACCAGACGATAACCTTTTCGCCGCAAAAATTGCGCGGCTAGTTCTTCGCCGATTTGTCCGACGCGGCTTGAGTTATTCGGCGGCGAATGTTTATCTTTTACATTAAGAGACAAAATTTCAGACATTTTTATATTTTTATATAGAGGTTAATATAAATGAAATCGAGCAGTATGAAAAGTTTTATTTTAGCCGCGTTGATTTTGCAAACTGCGGTTTCGACGACCGTCTGCCAGACCAAACAACCAAATAATCAAACAAATCAAACGAATCAGCTGAAACAAACTGCCGCGCAAACGGCTGACAATTTGCCGAAAATCGTCGAATTCGACAAACCGCGGACGTTTGAAATAAAACCGCAGGATTTGCCGAAACCGTTTGCCAGCGAAAGCGTCAATAATTCTTCGCGCGGAGTTCCGCAGCCGAAAGATGCCGTGCTGAATGTTCCAAAGGGTTTTAAAATTAATATTTTCGCTGAAGGCAATTTTCGTTACCCGCGTTGGATGGCACTTGCGCCGAACGGCGATGTTTTCGTTGCCGATTCACGTGCTAACTCGATTATCGTATTGCGCGATAAAAATAAGGACGGAGCGGCGGAGGAAAGATTTACATTTGCCGAAAATCTGAGTCAGCCGTTCGGAATGGGTTTTAACGGCGATTGGTTTTATGTCGCCAACACCGATTCGGTCGTGCGTTTCAAATATAAATCGGGTCAGACGAAAGCCGAAGGCGCGCCGGAAAAGCTCATCGCTTTAACGGAAGGCGGCTACAATCAGCACTGGACGCGCAATATTATTTTTTCGCCAGACGGCAAAAAAATGTATGTCTCAATCGGTTCGAGCGGAAACGTCGATGTCGAAAAAGACGAGCGCCGCGCCGCCGTCAGCGAATACAACCCGGACGGAACCGGTTATCGCTTGTTTGCTTCTGGAATGAGAAATCCAATCGGTCTGGCATTTAATCCGGCAAATAATGAATTGTGGACAGCCGTTAACGAGCGTGACGGACTCGGCGACAATCTCGTTCCAGATTATGTAAGTTCGGTTAAAGACGGAGCTTTTTATGGTTTTCCATACGCTTATATCGGGCAAAACGAAGAGCCGCGCAGGAAAGGCGAAAATCCCGAAATGGTCAAGAAAACAATTGTCCCGGATGTTTTAGTTACTTCGCATTCCGCCGCGCTCGGAATAACTTTTTACACGGGAAAAATGTTTCCGCAGGAATATCAGGGCGACGCTTTCGTCGCGCTGCACGGTTCGTGGAATCGCCAGCCTTTAACCGGTTATAAAATCATTCGCGTTCGTTTTAAGGACGGAAAACTCCTTGGCAATTCCTACGAAGATTTTGTTTCCGGCTGGCTGCCGAACGAGTCGGGCAGTGAAGTTTGGGGCAGACCGGTCGGATTGTTGGTAAATTCCGACGGTTCGCTATTGATTTGCGACGACGGCGGGAAAAAGATTTGGCGTGTTAGCTATCAGAAAAAATGATAAACAATTTAAGATAAACGATGAAAGTAGAAGTTTTTAATCTCCTATTCATCTTTCATCGTTTGAATTTTTTCTGTCTGTTTTCTCGACTGAAATTATGAAAAAAACTTTGAAAGTCTTCACCGTCGTTTTATTCGTTGCTTTCATCGCCCTTCAATTTTATCGTCCCGACCGAATCGCTCCGCCAGTTGTCGAAGCGGAAACTCTGGAGGCGTCAACTCAAGTTCCCGAAAATGTCGAACAAATTTTGACCCGAAGCTGCAACGATTGTCATACACATAAAACCAATTATCCATGGTATTCGCAGATTGCGCCGGCTTCGCTGTTTCTCGCCAACCACGTCGCCGACGGTCGCCTCTCGTTAAATCTGTCGGTTTGGAATACTTACGAAACAAAGCGCAAACGCCGCAAACTCGACCAGATTTGCGAACAGATTTCTGAAAAAGAAATGCCGCTTCCGTCGTATCTGTGGATACATTGGGACGCAAAACTTTCCGACGCCGACGTGAAAACTTTGTGCGATTGGACGGACAAAGAAAAAGCGCGGCTTGCCGAAATAAAATAAATTTACGGAAAACCTTTTCAGTTTTTCTCTGCATCTAAAACCGCGACTTACCTTCCGAGCCTTAAAAATTCCGAGAAAAACGAATGAAACAAGAAACCTTTTGGAAAATAAAAGTGGCGATTGCGTTTTTGATTTTACTTTCGATGTGTTTTTTAATCGAAAATATATCCTCGAGCTGTGTTTCGAGCGCGAAAAGTAAAATGTCGGATAGAAAATTTACGGAAAAGAACGAATCCATTAAAAATTTCGATGTCAACGAAGACGAAATTTTTGCTTTAGTAAATGACGAGAGGCGAAAGAATAAATTGGGTGCTCTGGCTTTTGATAATCAATTGTCTGAAATCGCGCGCAATTATTCGAGGCAAATGGCGGAAGAAAATTTTTTCGACCATTTTGACCCGAATGGCGTGGATGTAGTGGTCAGAGCAAAAAGAGCTAATTTGAGACATTGGAGCAAAATCGGCGAAAATCTTTTCTCGGTTGAAAATCTGGAAGACTTCGATGCTTTTGCCGTCAAAAATTGGATGGAATCGCCGACACATCGGCAGAATATTCTAGACATGGACTTTAATACGGCGGGCATCGGTATTTTTGAATCAAATTCCGGTGAAATTTTTATCACACAGGTTTTTATTAAGCGTTAAAGAAAATTTTAATTTACTGGCGGCGGATGACAAACGATTTTTGCCGTCCGTTTTTCTTTATCGAACGAGTTTGTGGCAAAATATAAGTTATGGCTTTGTTAAGAATCGTAAAATATCCCGAACCGGTTCTGCACGAAATCGGAAAGCCCGTGACGGATTTTAACGCTGAATTAAAAACGCTAATCGCGGATATGTTCGAGACAATGTATGCGGCAAAAGGCGTCGGGCTTGCCGCGCCGCAAATTAATGAATCAAAACGCATTTTCGTAATGGATTGTTCAAGCGGCGAAGACGAAACTCAGAAAATCGCAATGATAAACCCGGAAATCATCCACGTCGAAGGCGAGCAAATCGGCGAAGAAGGCTGTTTGTCGTTTCCCGGAATTTTTCAAAAAATCCAGCGCAGCCTGCGAACGATTGTGCGGGCGCAAAACATTTCGGGCGATTGGTTTGAACTCGACGGCACGGAACTCGCCGCGCGCTGTATGCTGCATGAAACCGACCATTGCGACGGCATCGTTTTTCTCGACCGAATGACGCCGCTCAAACGCGAGGTGGCAAAACGCAAGATTAAGAAATTGCAGAAGACGGGCGAATGGAAATGATAAAGTCTAATTGAAATACGAGTAAAACGATATGCGTTTTCCAGCATTTTTATTTGAAGTAATGGATAAAATGCCAACTGTTGAGTATATGTATATCAGCGGAATAATCCTGGCATTGCTGGTTTTTGCCGCGACGTATTTTCATCGTCAGGTTGGTTTGATTACTTTACTATTGGTGAGCTTATTATGTGTTCAAGATATAGGAACACCGGATATTGTCGAAGCAGCAATAATGGAAGCCGGACAAAGATACATTACTCATTGGAATTACTCGAACCGGATGACTTTTATTTTATCAGTGATATTATTTTTTACAGCAATTATTCTGAAGCGCAAGCTAAAGCGGAAAAATAAACTCAATTAAACAGGAATAAAATTATGCAGACACAAAAAAGTTTAGACGAATTTAAGAACGAACCGTTCACCGATTTCACAAAATCGAACGAAGCCGAAGCGATGCGCACGGCGATTGAACAGGTCAGAAGTGAACTCGGACGCGAATATCCAATCGTTATCAATGCCGAAAAGATTGATTTGGAGACGAAATTCGAGAGCATCAATCCGGCGAATAAAACCGAGATTGTCGGGAGATTTTCCGATGCCGATACGGAGGAAGGTTTGACTGAAAAAGCGATTGAGGCGGCGACCGAAGCATTCAAAACTTGGCGCAATGTTTCCGCTCAGGAACGCGCCGAGTATCTTTTTAAAATCGCGGCGATTATTCGTGAACGCAAACATTATTTTTCGGCGTGGATGATTTTTGAAGCGGGAAAAACCTGGGGTGAAGCCGACGGCGATACGGCTGAAGCGATTGATTTTTGCGAGTTTTACGGGCGTGAAATGCTGCATTGGGCAGGCAAGCAGCCGATAACCAAACTCGCGGGCGAGGACAATCGTTTTGAATATATTCCGCTCGGCGTCGGCGCGATTATTCCGCCGTGGAATTTTCCGCTGGCGATTATGGCGGGGATGACTTTGGCGGCGGTTGTTACGGGAAACACGACTGTTTTAAAACCTTCGCCCGACGCGCCGACTATTGCTTATAAATTTATGGAAATTCTGGACGAAATCGGCTTGCCGAAAGGCGTCGTCAATTTCGTCGCCGGAAGCGGAACAAAGGTTGGCGAAACGCTTGTCCAAAGTCCGAAAATTCGGTTTGTTTCTTTTACGGGTTCAAAAAACGTCGGTCTGCATATTTACGAAACGGCGGCGAAAACTCCTGAAAATCAAAATTGGATGAAGCGCGTCGTTGCGGAAATGGGCGGCAAAGACGCGATTATTGTTGACGCTGAGGCTGATTTGGATTCAGCGGCGCAAGGTGTTGTTTCGGCAGCGTTCGGTTTTCAAGGTCAGAAATGTTCGGCTTGCTCACGTCTTATCGTTGACGAAAAAGTTCACGGCGAATTGATGGAGAAAATTGTCGAGCAGACTAAAAAACTGAAAATCGGTTTGCCGACCGAAGCCGACACGAATATGACCGCCGTTATCAATCAAAAATCGTTTGATAACGCGACAAAAATGATAAAAAAAGGAATCGAGGAAGGCGGGAAAGTAATTGTCGGCGGCGGCGGCGACGATTCAAAAGGTTTTTATATCGAGCCGACGATTATCGATGAAGTTCAGCCGAAATCAACCGTCGAGCAGCAGGAAATTTTCGCGCCCGTTCTCGCTGTCATCAAAGCAAAAGATTTCGACCACGCTCTGGAAATTGCCAACGATACGCAATACGGTTTAACGGGCGCGGTTTATTCAAACAATCAAGAAAAATTGGAGCGAGCCAGATACGAATTTCACGTCGGCAATCTTTATTTGAATCGTAAATGCACTGGCGCGCTCGTCGGCGCGCATCCGTTCGGCGGTTTCAATATGAGCGGCACGGATTCAAAAGCGGGCGGGCGCGAATATCTTTTGCAGTTTATGCAGGGAAAATTGGTTTCTGAAAAAATTGCGGCAAATAAACGTGACGACAGCGCGGAAGTCGGAAGCGCGGCGGACACGACGGCAAAGGCTTTTTGATAAAATGGAACAAATGAACTTGTTAAAATCGAGCGTAAGTATTTTTATCGTCCTTTTTTTGTCTGTCACAATTTTCTCGCAGAAACGCGCCACAAAAGTCGTAGCGAAACCGAATACAATTGTTTTCGCAGTTTTGGATGATGGCAAAACCATCGAACCAATCGGCGAAATTGTCAAAGGCGAATTAACCGCGACTGCCAACGGCGAGGATGACAGCAAAGTTTTAAACGAATTTACAAATTCATATTACAAACCGAAAACCGCTTACAGTTTAATTTTCGGCGGCGCGGCAAACGGCACGGTTACGGTTAAGAGTTTTGATGTTAAAGCCGATTGCGCGAAGAATTTAGCGCAGGTAGCGACCGAATCGGCGAAAGCGAAATTGAAAGGATTTGTGATGGGATTGGCGACCAATATGATGATTGATAAAACAAGTTCACCTTTCAGACGATTGCCAACCGCAACAGAACGCGCTGAAATAGAATCGCTAGTCCGCGCCGAATTTGCTAAACAAAAAGTTTCGGCAAACGCTGTCAAAAAACTTAATTATTATAATTTGACTGCCCTCGATGTAGACAACAACGACAAAGCCGAAATGGTTGGTTCTTATTGGGTTCAAAGTTCAGTTAAAGAAAGAAACGAGCTGTTTTTTATTGCTGAAAAAGATAAAAGCGATAAATATAAATTCGGATACCAAGAATATAATAAAATAACGCCTGAAGATTTTATGAGCGGGGATATGAAAGATTTGGACTTTCTGGGTGGAGAATTATTACTTGATGCGCTCGATTATAACGGCGACAAAATAGCCGAAATTTTTACTGTCAATAAGGCTTTTGAAGGAAACAATTTTCAGGTCTACAGTCGTCAAAACGGAAAGTGGACGAAAGTTTTTGAAGGATATAATTATCATTGCGCGTATTAAATTTCTAATAAAATCTAAGGAAAAATCAAAGAACAAGGAGTAAGAATGAAAAATTATACAAAACCTTCGGACGCAGAATTACGAAAAAAATTGACGCCGATGCAGTATGAAGTTACGCAGAATGAAGGCACAGAACCGCCGCATCGGAACGAGTATTGGGACAATAAAGATGCAGGTTTATATGTTGACATCGTATCGGGCGAGCCGCTTTTCAGTTCATTTGAAAAATTCGATTCGAGCTGCGGCTGGGCGAGTTTTGACCGACCGCTCGAAGCGGAAAACTTCGTCGAAATAACGGATAATAAATTTGGAATGCGGCGCACGGAAGTTCGGTCGAAAAACGCCGATTCACATCTCGGGCATATTTTCAACGACGGACCGACCGAAACCGGAATGCGTTACTGTATGAATTCGGCTTCGATGCGTTTCGTTCCGGTTGATAAATTGGAAGATGAAGGCTACGGCGAATATCTTTCATTGTTTGAAAAGAACAAAGCCGCAGACACCAAATAATAAATTTGATTTCAATTTATTTTAACTGAATTTGATAGATGAAAAGGCTTTTAGAATCTGCTCGAAGCCTTTTTTATTGTTTCTTATGAAAATTGTTTTTATGGGAACGCCGCAAGCGGCGGTTTCGAGTCTGGAAAGAATTTTGCAGGACGGACACGAAATCTGCGCCGTTTGGACGCAGCCCGACCGACCTGCGGGACGCGGAAATAAATTGTCTGCGCCGCCCGTTAAAAGTTTTGCTTTAGAAAATAATTTGCCGGTTTTTCAGCCGACAAAAATTAAAACAACGGAAAGTTTGGAATTATTTCAATCTCACCAAGCTGATATTGCCGTCGTCGTCGCTTACGGACGCATTTTGCCGGAAACATTTTTGCAGGCATTTCCAAAAGGCGCAATCAACGTGCATTTTTCAATGCTGCCGAAATACCGCGGCGCGGCACCGGTCAATTGGGCAATCGCGCGCGGAGAAGAAAAATCGGGCGTGACGACAATGAAAATGGATGTTGGGCTCGATACCGGCGACATTTTATTGCAGCGCGAAACTGAAATCGGAAAAGACGAAAACTCGATTGAACTAATGAATAAACTTTCAATTCTCGGCGCGGATTTACTTTCTAAAACGGTGGCAATGTTCGACGAATTAACCGCTCAGCCGCAAAATAACGCGAAAGCGACTTTTGCGCCGATTATGAACAAAGAAGACGGTTTGATTGATTGGAAGAAAACGGCAAGGGAAATTTCAAACCAAGTGCGCGGTTTCCAACCTTTCCCTACGACTTATACTTTTTTACAAGAGAAAAAAACGACGTTTTGGAAAGCGGAGACAATTGAAAACGAAGAATGGAAAACGGAAAATGCCGGAAAAATAATGTTTGCCAAAGGCGATGAATTAATTGTCTCTTGCGGAAATTCCAGCACGTTAAAAATCTTGGAATTGCAAATTGAAGGCAAGCGGCGAATGTCGGCGCGCGATTTTTTGAATGGCGTCAAAGTTCAGGTCGGCGATATTTTGGGTTAGTGCTGGAAAGCAGAAATGGAAAAAATACAATTGGTAAAGCAAGCAAAAATTTCGCCCGCCAGAATCGCCGCCTTTGAGATACTTTTGAAAATCGAATCGGAAAAAGCATTTTCTTCGGTTTTGCTGCCGATTTACGAAGAAAAACTTTTCGCAAAAGACCGCGCACTTTGCCATACATTGACGCTCGGCGTGTTGAGAAAAAAACTTTATCTCGACAGATTGATCGAAGAATTTACAAAAAAGAAAACCGAAAAATTCGATTTAGCCGTTTTGCTCGCGCTCAGAATCGGGCTTTTTCAAATTTTATTTCTCGATAAAATTCCGGCGCACGCGGCAATCAACGATTCGGTCAATCTCGTTCATCTGGCAAAAAAACGTTCTGCCGCCGGTTTAGTTAATGCCGTTTTGCGCCGCGCAGCGCGCGAGGAGACAAAACTTGAGTTCATTGATGAAATTGAAAAACTTTCAATCGTAACGTCGCATCCGGGCTGGTTGATTGAACACTGGATTGCTCAAATTGGATTGGAAGAAACCGAAAAACTTGCCGCCGCAAACAACGAAACGCCGAAACTTGGTTTCAGATTGACTGCAAAATCTGACGATAAAATGCCGGAAATTTTGAAAAAACTCGGATTGGAAATCAGCGAATCCATCATCGCCCCAAACGCCTGGGAAGTTCTAAAATCGAACGAAATTTTGCGTTTATATGCCGATGAAGGACAAATATATTTTCAGGACGAAGCCTCGCAGCTAATCGCGCAGGCAATTCAATTGCAGGCGAATGAAAATTTTTTGGACGTTTGCGCCGCGCCGGGCAGCAAAACGACACAAATCAATTACGAATTACGAATAACAAATAACAAAACGCCTTTATTCGCCGCCGGTGACAAATATTTTCGTCGTTTGCAAATTTTGCGTGAAACGAGCGAAAAGGTCGGCGCGGAACAAATCGAATTTATTGCTTACGATGCCGAGCAAAATCTGCCTTTTGCTGAAGAAAGTTTTGATGTGGTTTTGGTTGACGCGCCTTGTTCGGGAAGCGGCACGATACGGCATAATCCTGAAATTCGGTATTTTTTGAAAGCCGGAGATTTTGCTGAATTGTCCGTCAAGCAACTTAAAATTCTGGAAAATGCGTCAAAGGTGGTAAAGATGGGCGGAAGATTGATTTATTCGACCTGTTCTCTGGAACGCGAGGAAAATGAAGCGGTTTGCGAAAGGTTTTCGGCTGTGCAGACTGAATTTAAAAAAGTTTCGCCCGGTTTGCCCGAAAGATTTCTGACCGACGAAGGTTTTGCCAGAACTTTTCCTCAAAGAGAAAAAACAGATGGTTTTTTTATTGCCGTTTTTGAAAAGAAATAATTGATTGATAAAATTTTCGCAGGTTATTTATTCGTTACTTTCGGCGAAAAATGCTAGACTTTCGTTTTATTTTCCTAAATTAACGAATACTAAAAACAACGAAGTGAGTTTTATAAAGAAAGGCGCCTCCGCGCTCGGAAAATTATTGATTTTCATCGCTCTCGCCGGGACTTTTGCAATCGGTCTGTTGAGCGTCGTGTATTTGCGGTTGCAGGGCGAGGAAATGAAGGTTCCCGAAATTGTCGGCAAAGATTTTGTTGAAAGTGAAAGAGAACTCGCCGAACTCGGATTGATAATCAAAAAAAGAGCCGACCGTTTCAGCACCGAAAAGCCGAATACGGTTATCGAACAACTTCCGAAAGCGGGCGAGACGGTAAAAACCGGACAAATGATTCTGGTCGTCATCAGTAAAACGAATCCCGAAGGCGACGAAGCGCCCGTGACCATCAAAAAAAATACGGGCGAGGAAGATGACAGCGCAAAAATCGAAGAATTAATTTCCGACAAACCGAAAAAGTCCGCCAAAGCAAATCAAAACACCAATTCAAGCAAAAAGAAAACATCGACGACGCGCGACGTTTTGAGTAATAATTCAAACAGTAATTCCGATTCGTCCGACAGCGGCAATTCCAATAAAAAAGGTTCCGATTCGAATTCCAATTCGGCGGATAAAGGCAACAAAAACAGTTCGACAAATCCGAATAACAAAACGACTGCGCCTTCGGAGTTGAAAAAAACTGAAACTCCGAAACCGGCGGTTAGCAAAACTCCCAATGCGGAAACACGCCCGCGCAAAACGCCGTAAAGCCGAAGCGGTGCAACCGGAACATTTTTTTCTGCAACAAAGTAAAAGCCAAAAACGGTAAAAGACGAATAAAGTATGTTTGAAATAGCTCCTTCAATATTGTCGGCGGATTTCGGGCGGCTCGCCGAGGAAATTCACGCAATCGAAGAAGGCGGCGCGAAAATCGTGCATTTTGACGTGATGGACGGACGTTTCGTGCCGAATATCACGATTGGTCTGCCGGTTCTCGAATCAATTCGCAAAACGACCGATTTGCCGATTGACGCGCATTTGATGATTGAAGAACCGAGCCGTTACGCCGCGAGATTCGTCGAAGCCGGAGCGAATATGGTTTCCGTCCACGTCGAAGCGGACACGCATTTGCAGCGCACTTTGACGGCGATACGCGAAGCCGGCGGGCAAGCCGGCGTTGCGATAAATCCGGCGACTTCTCTAACGAGCATCGAAGAAGTTTTGGCGTTTGCCGATTACGTCGTCTTAATGTCGGTCAATCCGGGTTTCGGCGGTCAAAAATTTATTCCGACTTCGATTGATAAATTGCGTCGTTTGCGCCGAATGATTAAAGAACGTGATTTGCAGACGCGAATCGAGATTGACGGCGGAATCGGCGCGGCGAATATTGCCGAAGTCATCGGGGCGGGCGCGGAAATCGTTGTTGCCGGTTCGTCAGTTTTCGGCGGCGGACGACCGATTGAAGCCCTCAGAGAATTGATTGACGCGGCGACAGTTTGGGTATGAATACAAAATATCAAAAATGGAAAAGTTACAGTAGTTAAGATTATTTTCAATTTTCGATAATTTTAAGGTAAATATGTTTGTAAATAAAAATAAAGCAATCCTTTCGAGTTTTTTATTGGTTTTGGGTTTGGTAATTCCGAACTGGGCGCAGAAGAATGACGACGGAGGTTCGCCCGCGCAGCGTATTCAAGTAATGCGTCAGAAATTGGAGACGATGCGCCGCTCACTCAACAGCGCGCGCACGGCTCTCAAGGACGATAAGAAGGAAGACAAATCGAAAAAAGAAGACAAAACAAATTTGGACACGCCGTTTGCTCGTCTTTCGTCGTTAGAAAAGGAAACATCGAGCTTGCAGTCGGAAGTCAACAGTTTAGGCGGGAAAGTTGACCGTTCCGAAAAATATGAATCCAAAGATGTCGCCCAGTTTGAAACGAGCGTTTCCGAACTTCAAGCCCGCGTCGATACGGCTTTAACGGAAACTGCCGGCGCGCGCGCCAATCCTGTCTCAAATGTCGGTACTCCACGGGAAATTAAAAAGAAAGGAAAATTTTTGGGAATTTTCGGCGGCGGCGGAAATGATAAATATGACGAACTAATCGGCAGCGTCGTTGCCGGGCGCGACCGCGAGCTTTTTGTCGAAGCTACTAAGGAAGTTCGCAAAAATAATTACGACCTCGGACGATTGTTGTTTCAGACGATTATTACTACTTACCCCGATTCGCCGTATCTGCCGATGGCAAAGCTCGCCGTCGCCGATTCGTTTTATCTGGAAGGCTCGACCAGCGCTTTGATTCAGGCGGCGGCGGGTTATCAGGATTGGCTGACGTTTTTTCCGACGCACCCGCTTGCCGACCGCGTGCTTTTGAAAGTCGCCGAATCGGAAATGCGCCAAATCGGGCGCCCCGACCGCGATTCGACCCGCGCCAAACGCGCCGAACAACGCCTCAGGGCTTTGCTGCAGCAATACCCTAATACGATTTTGCTGCCCGAAGTCAAAGAACGTCTTAAAGAAGTTCAAGACAATCTCGGCTTACATAATTTGATTATCGCTAATTTTTACTACAAACAATCGGTCGATTATAAAAAACAGGGTTTGAAAGGCGCACAATCGCGTTATCGTGAAATTCTCGATAAATATCCCGAATTCAGCCTGATGGACGAAGCGCTTTATAAGATTGCCATAACTTATCTTATCGAAGAGGAAACCGACCAGGCGGCAAAGTATTTTCAGCGGCTCGTCAGCGATTATCCGAATAGCGAATACGTCGATAAATCCAAAGAGCAATTGAAACTTATCGGCGCGAACATTCCCGCACCGAATCCCGTAAGAATGAAAGTTTTGCCGCCGGAAAACGTGTCTTTTTTCCAGAACTTTAAAAACGAGCTTTTCGGCATTTATCCGTTGACGATTGATAAAAACGGCGTTTTGATGACCGATAATTTCGATAAATCAAAGTTTGAGTTGATCGACCAGATTATCGTCAACCAAGGAGACCTCAATGTCTCCCAAATCCCGAAATCGCTGACGACCGTAATTTCTCAGCAAAAGCCCCAAGCACAGCCGCAACAGCAGCCTAAAAAATAGTTTTTCGGCGTTGCGAAGAATTAAGAGGTATGAATGAAAATTAAAAAATTTATTGCCGTCTCGACGTTCGCGGTTTTGTCTTCACTGAATATTTCCGCTCAAAACGGCAGTAATCTCCCGTCGTTCTCACGACAACCGATAATTACCGAAACGCACACCAAAAGTTTGTCCCGGCAAACGACAGAAGTTTCCCGCGAGCGTCGCGCGCAGGCTTACGCAAAATTGCTGGAAGGTCAACGCTATATTTGGTTTATAAACCACAATCGTTCGCAGTCGGCGATAAATTCCAATATAAAACTTGCCCGGCAAGCGCTCCAAAAAGCCGTCGAACTCGACCCGAATCTGGCTGAAGGCTACACGGCGCTCGCCTATTTATCGAGAACTCCGGCGGGCATCGAAGATTCGATTTTGTTAGCGAACATTGCCGCAAAAATCGACCGCGACAATTTCGGGGCGCGTCAGCTTCTGGCTCAACTTTATACAATTAAAAGCGGTTTAAATACCGACGCTTTCGATGCGGCGATGGCTGAAAAAGCGATTGCCGAGTGGAAGGAAATTGCGCGGCTCGACCCAAGAAATGCCGAAGCGTTTGCTTTTTTAAGCGAATTTTACGCGAAAATTAATAAAAAGACGGAACGAATCGCCGCTCTGAAAAATTGGTTGTCTTCATCGACGCCGTTTTCTGACGGATTTTACGGCAGAGTTTTCCGTGACGAAAGCCTCGCGCCGCAAGCTGCGACCGTAAAACTCGGACAGGCATTGCTCGAAAATCGGGAAGTAGGAGAAGCAGTTGAAATTTTAAGTCGCGCCGTTGCCGAAGAACCGGAAAACACGCAGGCAATCAAACTTTTAAGCGCGGCAATCGAAATGGCTGATAATGCATCGGTTACCGGCGCGGTGCAAGCTCTCCAACAAGCGGTTTTTGCGAATCCCGATAATCCGTCGCTGGTTATATTGCTGGCGCAGGTTCAGTCGAGAACCGGAAAAATCGAAGACGCGGCGAAGACTCTGCGCGATTCGAGCGAAAAGCTCGCCGTCAAAGATAAGGTCGCATCTTCGGATTTGCAGGTTGCGCTGGCGGATATTTACGGCGGCTCAAATCGTATCGACGAAGCCGCGGCGGTTTATCAAAATGCTTTAGTGACGCGCGGAATTAATAAGACCGAAGTGGTGACAAACGGCGAGCGTGACTTCGCCGTCCAAGTTTTTGCAAAAATTATCAATCTTTATAAAAAAGCCAATCGTCCGAACGATGCGAAAGCGACAATCGAACGCGCAAGAGTTTTTTTAGGCGAGAAAGATTTGTTTCGGGACAAAAATTGATATTTTAAGAATTATCAATAATTTTTATAAAATAACGGATGATTAAAATTTTTTTAATCATCCGTTATTTTTTTTGGAATACTTCAGGCATTAGCAATCTCTAAGTTACGACAAGCTAATTTCTGAAATTAATTGTTCAAACACAAAATTAACGGATAGATTACAAAAATTTATCTACAACCTTAACCGATAACGGCAACTCCGCAGCGATGCGGAAGACGCAAAATCGTGAGTCTCAAAAACAATTTTGAGATTGTCTGATTACCGAAGTGAGGCGCCAAGTGCAATCCAAATTATCTCTTTTCTTTTTCCAAACAATCTTAATTTTTTCTTTTCTTTTTACGTTAACGGAAAACACCGTTTGCCAAATCGGAGCTTTGTCGGCAAACAGCGTCAATCTGAAAATGTTTTCGGGCGTCGATGTAAAAGCGATAAATCTGACGCGACCGCGAATTTATAAAGAAAAGGAAAATCTAATCGAAACGTCGGCGAAAAAAGCCGTGACGAATTTTAGCTTTGAACAAAAAGCCTTTGAAGAAATCAATCAGCAGCGAGCGTTGATTGGTTTACAGCCATTAATCTGGAGCGATGACGCGGCGAAAATTGCGCGGCTGCATTCGGAAAATATGGCGAACTTTAAATTCTTCAGTCACGAAGGTTTGGACGGTTCGATGGTTGACGACCGCGCTGACTCGTTCGGCATCAGGAAATGGCGGGCAATCGGCGAAAATATCGCATACAATCGCGGCTATGCCAATCCGATTGAATTCGCCGTTGACCGTTGGATGCACTCGACCGGACACCGTGAAAACATTTTGAGTGAGCGTTGGAAAGAGTCGGGAATCGGCATTGCGATAACGGCTACCGGTGAATATTATTTTACCGAGGTGTTTTTGCAGCGAAAATAGACGGCTCGGATTTTTCAAAAGACGAAAGATGAAGCAAGAGTAATTTGCTTCATTTTTTTTTATTTTCTATGCTGGGACAATGTTGGAAAATTCATTTACGCTTCCGTCATTTGCGAAAATAAACTGGTTTTTGCGAATTTTAGGAAAACGCGCCGATAATTTTCACGAGCTTTGCACAGTTTTTCAAACCGTTTCACTGCACGACAATTTAAAATTCAGCGAATCGAGAGATTTAACTTTAACCTGCGACGACAAAAACATTCCGAATGGCGACGAAAATTTGATTATCAAGGCAGCGAAAATATTGCGTGAGAATTATGGCGTAAACAAAGGCGCGAAAATTCATTTGGAAAAACGAATCCCGGCGCCGGGCGGTCTCGGCGGCGGCTCGTCAAACGCGGCTGTCGCATTGCTCGGTTTATCAAAACTCTGGCAAATAGAAATCGAATTTGAAGAATTATTAAAAATCGGTGAACGGCTCGGCTCGGACGTACCTTTTTTCTTCTGCGGCGGAACGGCTTTTGGAACGGGACGCGGAACCGAGATTTTGCCTTTGAGCGACGTGGAAGAAAAAAACATTTTAATCGTTACGCCGAACGTCACAGTTTCGACCGGCGAAGCCTTTACGCGGCTAAATGCGGCGCACTTGACAAATAAAGCCTCAAAAAGTATTCTTCAAATTTGCCGCAATGAGGCTCAAGCGTTGGATTTACGACAAACAAAACTTGTCAACGACTTTGAAAAGACGGTTTTTGAAAACGAGTTTGAAATAAAGCGTGTCAAAAAAAAACTTCTTGCGTGCGGAAGTCTTCGCACTTTGATGTCAGGAAGCGGAGCAAGTGTTTTCGGTGTTTTTGAAACTGAAAAAAAATTGAAAAGTGCATCGGATAAATTAAAATCAGAACAAGATTGGCGCTTGTTTTCGGTTAGAACAATTTCGCGCCGAAAATATCAAACTTTTTTAGGTTTTGTATAAAGGTTTGCATTCTTTGAATTTTTAATTTTATTGGGGCGTCGCCAAGTGGTAAGGCACCGGGTTTTGGATCCGGCATTCGCAGGTTCGAATCCTTCCGCCCCAGCCAATTTACAAAAAACAGACGGGCAACTTAAAAGAGACGAAAGTTGCTCGTTATTTATTTATATTTGCACGGAAAATGAGCGTAACGGGCAATATCAAAGTTTTTTCGGGTAACGCGCACCCGGAATTGGCGGAAGAAATTTGTCGTCACCTGAGCTGTGATTTGGGTCAGGCAAGCACCGACCGTTTTTCCGACGGCGAATTTAATTTTCAGATTGAAGAAAACGCGCGTGGCGCTGATGTTTTTATTATTCAGCCGACTTGCCCGCCGACCGACCAGAATTTAATGGAGCTGCTGATTATGCTCGACGCTTTTCGACGTGCTTCAGCCGAGCGAGTGACGGCGGTGATTCCATATTTCGGCTACGCGCGTTCCGATAAAAAAGACCGTCCGCGCGTTCCGATTGCGTCGAAACTAATGGCGAATTTGATTGCGACGGCAGGCGCGCAGCGAGTTTTGACGGTTGATTTGCACGCTTCGCAAATTCAAGGATTTTTTGATATTCCGGTCGACCATCTTTTCGCCGCTCCGATTATCGTCGAATATTTTCAACAAAATCCGATTGAAAATATGATTGTCGTCGCGCCTGACACGGGTGGTGCGGAACGCGCGCGCGCGTATGCAAAGCGCCTGAACACCGGTTTGGCTTTATGCGACAAACGACGCGAGCGAGCAAATGTCGCCGAAGTGATGAATATCGTCGGTGATGTGGTCGGTAAAAATTGTTTGATAATTGACGATATGTGCGACACGGGCGGGACGATTTGCAAAGTCGCCGACGCGCTGCACGCCAACGGCGCAAACGAAATTTACGCCTGTTTTACGCACGGCGTTTTGTCCGGCAGAGCGATTGAAAATTTGAGCGCATCGCATCTCAAAAAAATTATCGTAACCAATACGATTCCATTGTGCGAAAAAGGACAAGTAATGAAAGACGAAGGCAGAATCGAAGTATTGAGCGTGGCGAAACTTCTGGCTTCGGGCATTAAATCAATTCACGATGAAACGAGCGTTTCATCATTGTTTATTTAGAGACCAGCACAAGGTTCAAAGTTTATAATTTAAACTTAAACTTTGAACCTTGAGCTTTGAACCAAAAAATATGGCAGACAAAGTTGTAGTAAAAGCGGATAAAAGAGAAATGCGCGGGAAAAACGATTCGCGGCGTCTCAGAGTAGCCGGTAAAGTGCCGGTGGTTGTTTACGGCGGCGGCGGTGAATCGGTGGCAGCGGTGGTCGAACTTAAAGACCTGGCGGCGATTTTGCGTTCGGACAGCGGGCAAAACACTATTTTTACCCTTGATATGACGGGTGAAGGTACTGGCGACGTTATTTTTCACGACCGGCAGATTGACCCGATTCGCGGTCGGCTCGTTCACGCCGATTTACGCCGTTTGGCAAAGGGCGAAAAAATCGAAGTCACCGTGACGATTCATATTATCGGCGAAGCGGCAGGATTAGTTGAAGACGGCGCGGTTTTGAACCAGCAACTGCGCGAAATCAAAGTTTTGTGCGAACCAAGCAAAATTCCAGAGTTTATCGAAGCCGATGTCACTAATCTGCAAGTCGGCGAATCGGTTCATATATCGGATTTGAAATTCGGTGAAGGCATTGAGGTTCACGAATTGCCGGAAACGGTCGTCGCTTCGGTCGTCGTCGTCAAGGAAGAAGAACTCGAACCGCAAACCGAGGAAGCAGCTGAGCCGGAAATTGTCGGTAAAGATGCCGATAAGAGTTCGGACGATGGTGAAAAGTAATTTGTTAACTTCAGATTGCGGTCAAGTATTTTGTTAAATATGAATGCGCCGTCTGAGACAAATTGGTTAATAATCGGTTTAGGCAATCCGGGAAAGAATTACGAAAAGACGCGCCATAATCTCGGCTTTATGCTGATAGATTATTTGGCGCGTGATTTTCAAACTTTGATTAAACGCGAAGAATGCCGGGCTTTACTCGGTCGCATTGAGATTGAAAATCAATTAATTGAACTTGTCAAACCGCAGACTTTTATGAATCTAAGCGGCGAGTCGGTCAATTGCTTGTTGAAAAAAACGATCCGAAACCGAAAAAGTTTGATTGTGATTTCAGATGATTTGGCTCTGCCGCTCGGTAAAATCAGGATTCGCCCCGGCGGTTCAGCCGGGGGACACAATGGGTTAAAATCAATTTCTGAATGTCTCGGAACGCAGGAATTTAAACGCCTGCGAATGGGCATTCAGCCTGAACATCCGATTTCCGACACGAAACGTTTTGTGCTGGAGAATTTTTCCAAAAACGATTTGGAAATTGTCGAAAAAGTTTTAGAACAAAGTGCCGAAGCAATTAAATCCATTATTATTGATGGAATTGATCGAGCGATGGCGAAACACAACGGATAATGGAAAATGACGATTGAATTAATAAATCATTTTTCGCTTTTCATTATCCATTTTCCATTAATAAACCTTCTTGCTTCATCTGAAACGGATGAGGCTAGACGAGCCAAAAGGAGGACAGTAAATTGGCAGTAAAAAGAACGTATGAAGTAATGTATATCGGAGTGCCGGAGACGAGCGACGAAGATATTACAAAACTCAACGAAACAATCGAAAAGATAATTACGGATGACGGCGGAAGCATCGTCAAGACGGAAGTGATGGGACGGCGCAAACTGGCTTACCCGATAAATAAAAAAACCGAAGGTCATTATACTTTATTTGAAATCGAAGGTTCGGGACAGGAAATCGCCGAACTCGAACGCCGAATGCGCGTCAACGATACAATCATTCGTTATATGACGGTCAGAGTCGACGAAGACCGCAAAACAGCGGAAAAGCATCGCGTCAAACGCGAAAGTCGCCAGAGTAAACGTCAGGAGTTCGCGGGCGGCAATGAATCGAGAGATGCCAAACCAGCCGGCGAGGTGCCGGAAAATCAATAGACAAGGAGTTTTTTTATTATGGAAAGGAAAGAAAGAAGCGACGCGCCTGATGAAATAAGAAGTGTCGAAATAGGCGACGACCCGAAAGCCGAACGAATGCCGCAGAGACGTTACCAGCGTCGGCGTCAAGGACAATTCGTTCCCGATTACATTGATTGGAAAGACATCGATTATTTGAAACGATTCGTGCCGGAGCGCGCTAAAATTATGCCGCGCCGCATTTCGGGAATCAGCGCGAAAGATCAGCGCCGCATCGCGCAGGCGATTAAACGAGCTAGAGCAATGGCGTTATTGCCGTTTGTAACGGATTAAAAGGAGAAATTAAAATTATGGCAAACATTAGCATTCTTTTACGCGAAGACATCGATAATCTCGGCGGGCGCGGTGAAATCGTCAAAGTCAAAGCCGGATATGCGAGAAATTTTCTGCTTCCGCAAAAAATGGCGACGCTGGCTCTAAAGGGAAACATCAAACAAGTCGAAGGCGAACGCTCTGCTTTGTTGAAAAAGGCAGCGAGCGAAAAATCGACCGCCGACGCGCAAGCCGAGCAGATGAGAGATATTTCTCTCTCTTTTGAACGCCGCGCCGGGGAAGGCGGAACGCTTTTCGGTTCGGTTACTTCGATGGACGTTGCCGACGCTCTCAAGGAGAAAGGCTATGAAATCGACCGCCGAAAAATCGTTTTGAAAGACCCGATTAAGGAAACCGGCAATTTTACGGTTAACGTCAAACTTCATCGTGAAGTGACGCTCGGAATTCCGGTTACGATTACGGCTGAAGGCGAAACGGCGGAAGCGAAAGCTGGAAAAGACGCCAAGCCGAGAGCCGACAAAGCAACTGAAACTGCCGGAGAAAATCCAGATTCGACGGCGGAAACGGCGACCGAAGAAAGCGAAAGCTAATAAAAATAAGGAAAATACAAACCGCGCAAAACCTTTGTTTGTTCGTGCGGTTTGTAGTAGGATTTAAGACTGCGAGTTTATCTTTTAACTCGCAGTCTTTTTTTCTAAAAAACAAAAACTTAAAAACAACTTTTTGAAATCACGGTTAAAATACCGGCACCTGATTTCCGACATTTGAAACAATGGCGACGCCGACAGCGGATTTTGAACGCGAACAATTTTTAAACAAACCGCTGCCGTCGAACGTCGACAGCGAACGCGTTATTCTGGGCGCGATTCTGCTTGATAACGCGCTGATTTCGCAAGCCGTCGAGCAATTAAAAGCCGATGATTTTTATTCGCCCAATCATCGCCGGATTTTCAACGCGATGCTGTCGCTGTTTGAACGCGGCGAGCGCATCGACCCGATTTTAATCGGCGAAGAATTAAAAAAAGACGGCTCGATTGATTCCATCGGCGGCGTCGCCACCATTACCAACTTAACTTACGGCTTGCCGCATTTCTCGGACATTTTCGATTACGCGAAAGTCGTCAAAGACAAATCTCTCACCAGAAGTTTAATCAAGGTTTGTAACCAGGTCACCAGCGAAGCACTCGCCGAAGAAGACGACGCGGCAGTCATTCTCGACCACGCGGAACAATTAATTTTTGCTCTGGCTGACGAGCGCACGCGTGAGGGTTTCGCGCACGTCCAGCCGATTGCCGAAACGGTTTTGGCGAAAATTCAGGACTACGCCAAACGCGATACGCACGCGCTCACCGGACTGGCGACAGGTTTCCGCGAAATCGACCAGATGACTTCGGGTTTGCAAAAGACGGATTTGATTATCGTCGCCGCCAGACCGTCGATGGGGAAAACCGCTCTGTGTCTGACTCTGGCGCAAAACGCCGCGATTTTGGAAAAAGCCGTCGTCGCCGTTTTTTCGCTCGAAATGTCGAAAGAACAGCTCGTGATGCGAATGCTCAGTTCGGAAGCCAGAGTCGACGCGCACCGTTTTCGCACCGGCTATTTAACGCGCGAAGAATGGCAGAGATTGGCGCAGTCAATCGGGACGCTTTCGGAGGCAAAAATTTTTATCGACGATACGCCCGGAATTTCCGTAATGGAAATGCGCGCGAAAACCAGAAGATTGGCGGCGGAACAAAAGCAAATCGATTTGGTTGTCGTCGATTATTTGCAATTAATGTCCGGTTCGCGCCGCACCGAATCGCGCCAGCAGGAAGTTTCACAAATCTCGCGCGAGCTGAAAGGTCTGGCAAAAGAATTAAATGTTCCAGTCGTCGCTCTCTCTCAATTGTCGCGTGCGCCGGAGGCGAGAAACCCGCCGCGCCCGATGATGTCGGATTTGCGCGAATCGGGCAGCATCGAACAAGACGCCGACGTGGTAGCGTTCATCTACCGCGACGATTATTATAAACCTTCCGAAGAAAACGCCGGAATTGCGGAAATTTTGATTTCCAAACAGCGCAACGGTCCGACCGGGACGGTAAAGCTCGCGTTTTTGAAGGAGTTCACGCGATTTGAAAACTATTTTGGAGAATAGAAAATGAGCGAAGACTTGAAGTTTCCGATTGGGAAATACGATAAAAATACGAAAATTTCTCTCGAACAAAGAGAACAATTTTTTACAGAGATTGCTCAATTGCCGAATGCTTTGCGTGGAGCGGTCGAAAATTTGAGCGATGAGCAACTCGATACGCCGTATCGTCCCGGCGGTTGGACGGTGCGACAGGTTATTCATCACGTCGGCGACAGCCATATGAATTCGTTTATTCGCTTTAAACTGGCGTTAAGCGAAGTCAATCCGACGATACGACCTTATGCCGAAGATTTATGGGCGGAAACGCCGGAATACAAAATGCCGGTCGGCGTTTCATTAAATTTGATTGATTCGATTCATCAGCGTTGGAGGACGCTGCTCGATTCGATGTCGAACGCAGATTTTGCGCGAACTTTAAATCATCCCGAAACCGGCAAGTGGACTTTGGACAATCAACTCGGATTGTATGCCTGGCACGGCAGACATCACACGGCGCACGTAACAAATTTGAAAAAGCGGAACGGTTGGTAATATTCTTTTTTTACAATATGAAATGTTATATTCGCCTGGCTAAATCCAAAATCTAAGTTTTCACGCCGCACTGATTTCCATTTTTCAACTTGCCGTTTCGCGTGAAGTTTTTTAGAACTTCGCACGAACAGAGACAGTCGAATCCATTTGCGCTCGTCTTTTTTCAAGCAGTTTTTTGCCAAAATCATCTTCGATAAAACTACTGATTAAAAGCGCAGTTTTAATTTATTTCGCTTCGACACCATTTTTGAGAATCGGGTAAGGATTAATATCAGTACCGTCGAAAAAGCGTTTCGGGTCGGCGAGAACCATAATTTCAAAATGCAGATGATTATTTCCCGCTCCGGCGTTTCCCGTGTCGCCGACGTACCCGATAATCGTTCCCTGTTTGATAAAATCGTGTTCCTTGATATTGTCGGCGCGTTTTTGCAGATGGGCGTAATAATAAATAAAATGTTTATCCGGGCTGTATTGATAAATCGTGATTCCGCCGCGCGCGCTGTCGAAAAACTTGGCGATTTCGCCGTCCGAAGTTGCCACGACCGGAGTTCCGCCGGTTGCCATTATGTCAATCGCGTTATGGACGCGACCTTGTGAACGCGCGTCGTTATAAGTGTCTTGAAGCTGCTCGCGTTTAATGCCGGCGACGGGAATCATCAAAGTTTGAGAAGATTCGACCGGAAGATAATTTTGTGTTTGAGAGTTATTTAAGGGCTGATTGGTATTGGTTTCGTTCGGTGTCATTTCGGGCGCGAGCGCTGCTGCTTCAATTGACGGAATCGACTGCGGCGTCGGAACAGGCGAATTTTCAGTCGGGTCTATGACGTTTTCGGTTTGCAAATCGTTTTGACGAAAATACGGTTTCAGCCAATTTTCATAAACAAAAAGAGCGGCAAGCACGTGAATCAGAATCAAATAGGAAATTAATAAAGTTTTTTTTAACATTAAAATTTTGCGAAACGTCAGACTGCATTTTAATTTTTTAATCAAATAACCGCAAGATAAATGTTTTCAATGGATAAAAATATAAAAAATAAATTATTCGGCGAGAATCTGTCATCGCGCTTTAAAATTCCGAGCGACGAGGTGGGGGAAAGAATAATGCGCGAATACGGCGCGGTTTTTATTGCCGGAAATGAGGCAATTCCGCCGGATAGAGTTATTTTTAGAGATGAAGCCGAAGTTTTCACCTGGCAAAAAAATATCAAAATTTCAAAGGAAGATGTCGCGGGATTTGAGATTGAACTGCAAACGGCGGCGATGAAAGCCTTAAAAAAAGCAATCAAAGAAGCCGAAGCGGGTAATTTAACAATTACGCCGCGCGGAGCGGATTCAGCGCGGCGAAGTTACAATGAAACCGTTAATTTGTGGGCGAGTCGTGTTAATCCGGCATTGCTGCATTGGACTGAAAAGGAAAAATTGACCGAAGCAAAAGCCGAAAATATCCGCTCTTTGTCGCCGTTCGAGCAGGTTCCCGAAATATTCAAACTCGAAGCGGAGAAAATTTTCTTCAGTAAGGATTTATCGAAATCAATCGTTTACTCAGTCGCGCCGCCGGGAACTTCGCAGCATCTTTCGATGCTCGCGCTCGACATTCGAGAACACGATAATTCGCAGGTGCGCCGGATTCTCGCTCGATACGCCTGGTATCAAACGGTCATTTCGGATTTGCCGCATTTTACCTATCTGGGAATTTGCGAGAATGAACTCGCCGGTCGCGGTTTGAAAAAAAACGTCGACGGCGAGCGCGTTTTTTGGATTCCCGATTTGTGATTTCCGTAATTATATTCCAACTTGAAACAAATTTTTTCAATCAAACGTATCGCAAACTGTAAAAAAACTCTTCCGATAAACAATTTAGCTTGAGAGAACAAAATATGAATTTTATTTCTACACGCGGGAAAGTTTCGGCTTTCCTTCTGATATTTTTATTGACTTTTTCGCAATTCGCCAATGCGCGACCGATGCTGCCGCAGATTCCGAACCGGCAGGACGACGACAAAAAGGTAAGAAAACTTCCGCGCATCAATTATATTCGCAGCCGGACAATCGACATCAAGCACGTCGCCATCGATTTGCGATTCGATTGGAACAAAGAACAGGCTTTCGGCTCGACGGTCGTCACGCTTTCGCCGTTTAATGATTTGAATAAATTCTTTTTGGACGCCGCCTCGATGACGATAAATTCCGTTAAGCTGACAAACGGAACGGCTCTGAAATTTAATTACGACGGCAAAAAAGAAGACGATAATCTCGAAATTATGCTCGACCGCACGTATAAACGCGGCGAAGACATCGCGGTCAAAGTCGATTATCGAACCAATTACGTCAACACCGCCGATGCCGAAACCGCAATCGGGAGTTTCGGTCGCGGAATCCGATTTATCAAACCGACTGCCGACAATCCGAACAAACCGCGCCAGATTTGGTCGCAGGGCGAGACGGAATTTAACCGTTACTGGTTTCCGTCCTACGATACGCCGAATGATTTTCGCACATCGGAACTTCGCGCGACTGTCGAGAAACCTTACACGGTTATATCGAACGGCAAACTCGTCGAGACGAAGGACAACGGCGACAATACGCGCACTTTTTACTGGAAAATGGACACGCCGTACTCAAATTATTTAACGAGCATCGTCGTCGGCGATTACACGGAAATCAAAAACGGCGAATACGCGGGCATTCCGGTTTTCGCTTACGGTTATCCGTCCGAAGCTAAAGAAGTTGCCGCGACGACGAAAAATGTTCCGGCGATGATTAAATTTTTCTCGGAAAAGCTCGGTGTTAAATACGCATACCCGAAATATTCGCAGACGATGGTCGAAGATTTCGGCGGCGGAATGGAAAACATTTCAGCGACCACGCAAATCGAAGAAATGATTCACGACGAACGCGAATTGCTCGATAACGACAGCGAATCACTGCAGTCGCACGAATTGGCACACCAATGGTTCGGAGATTTCGTGACGTGCCGCGATTGGGGACAAATTTGGCTCAACGAAAGTTTCGCCACTTATTTTCAAGCGCTCTGGGACGAAGAATTAAAAGGCAAAGATTTTTTCCTTTACAGCAACGTCCGCACTAACCAGCAGACGACTTTGAACACCTGGAATCAAGGCAATCGTCGCCCGATTGTCACCAAATACTACGCCAATAAAGACGCGATGTTCGACAGCTACGCTTATCCGGGCGGCGGTTCGGTTCTGCATATGCTGCGCAAGCATTTGGGCGATGATTTGTTTTTCAAATCACTCAACCGATATTTGAGCGAAAACGCTCATCAGCCGGTTTCGACCGAAGATTTACGGATTGCCGTCGAAGAGACGACCGGTCAATCGATGGATTGGTTTTTCGATGAATGGCTTTATAAAATGGGACATCCGATTTTTGAGATTACAAAAAACTATGATGCCGCGACCAAGAAATTAACATTGAAAGTCAAGCAAACGCAAAAGGTCGATTCGAACAACGAATTTCCGCAAACCGAGTTTTTCCAAACCTTTGTCGATGTCGAAATCGGGACTCCGTCCGGAAATCGAATCGAAAGAGTCTGGATAAAACCGCAAAGCGAAAATTCTTATACTTTTGCGGCTGACACGAATCCGATGCTGGTTAATTTCGATTACGAAGGCTCGCTTTTGAAGGAAATGAAGTTCGATAAAACGATTGACGAACTCGTCTATCAAGCGGCGAACGATAAAGACGTTCTCGGCAGACAGTGGGCAACGAGCGAACTCGCCAAAATGAATGCAGCGGCGACCACTTCCGCCGCCGATAAAGCAAAAATTTCCAGCGCGTTTATTAATGCCATTGCTAAAGAGCCTTTTTGGGAATTGCGCCGCGACATTATTAATAAATTTCCCACGGGCGCTGATAATGAAGATTTAGAAGGTGCCTTCGGCGACGGCAAAAAACCCGCGCCGAAATTTTCGGCAGAATTGATTAACGCTCTGGCTGCCGCAGCAAAAGACCAAAACTCCGGCGTCCGTTCGGCGGCAATTGCGGCACTCGCTAAAACGAGAGACGCAAAATTTGCCGATTTATATCTCGCGGCGTTGAATGATAAAAGCTACAACGTCATAGACAATGCTTCGTCCGCTTTAGCTTTGACCAGAGATGCGAGAGCTTACGACCAGATTATCAAACTCATTAGTACGCCTTCCTGGAAAAATCGTGTGAAAATCGCCGGACTTCGCGCTCTGTCAAGTCTCGGCGATAAACGCGCCTTTGAAACGGGCTTGCAATTAGCATCGGATGTAACGCAGTCTTCCGCCGTGCGTTCGACGGCTCTCGGAATCGTAGCCGCCAACGGCAAAGGCGACCCGCGAGCATTTCCGCTGATTTTCGAGAGCTATAAAAAGGCTTTGGCTACTAACGATTACCAATCAATTTTTAACAACCTGGGAAGTTTGATTCGGCTCGCCGACCCGCGCGGACAGGAGGCGTTTGATTTAGCAAAAGCGAAATTTAAATCGCAGCCGCAATTGATGGGTTATGTCACGACGTTCGAGGCACAATTTAAGGCGGCGCTCGGTAAATAAAAAGGTAAGAATACTTTTTTCGGTCAAAACTAAAAATCTCAAACCTGTCGATTAAAAAGCGACAGGTTTGAGATTTTCTACTTTAAAGAAAAGGGAGGCTTCAGACTTTCCCGCAACACAAGCTGAAATCGCTGCCGTTGCTCTGTTCCCAGCCTAGCGGAGTTCACAACTCAAACCTTGTGCGGAGCCTGAAGCCATATATAATTTGGATTGTAAAACTGCTATTACAATCCAAAATCTAAAATTCAAAATCAATCTGGCGGAAAGGGTGGGATTCGAACCCACGGAACCCTTTTGAGGTTCACTACATTTCCAATGTAGCCAATTCAACCGCTCTTGCACCCTTCCAAAATATACTTACAAATTATTAAAAATCTTTTTCATTCAAAAATCGAAATGGCGGAGAGGGTGGGATTCGAACCCACGGTACCCGTTAGGGTACAACAATTTTCGAGACTGCCCGATTCAACCACTCTCGCACCTCTCCTGATAAATGGAAAATGTAAAGTGAAAAATGGAAAATTTATAAATGTTAGAGCAATCTCCGTTTTCCGTTTTCCGTTTTCCGTTTTCGACGTTTTTGACTAAAAAAATCCTGCATCAGTTTCTTGCATTCATCTTTCAGAATGCCTGATGTTATTTTAATTCGATGATTCAAAGAACTTGAGTCGCAAAGCCTGAAAAGCGTTTCGACCGCGCCGAATCTTTCGTCGTGCGCGCCGAAGACGAGGCGTTTGATTCTGGCGTTGACCAGCGCGCCGGCGCACATCGCGCAAGGTTCAATAGTCGTATAAACAACCGCGCCAGTCAACCGATAATTGCCGATTTTCATCGCCGCCGCGCGGAGTATCAAGATTTCCGCGTGCGCCGTCGGGTCGGTGTCGCTTATCGTGCGGTTGCCGCCGCTTGCTAAAAACTGTCCGTTTTTATCAATCAAACACGCGCCAATCGGAATTTCTCCGGCATCTCGCGCGTTCTCGGCGGCTCGAATCGCCGCATTCATCCAAAATTCATCAGTCTCAAACACGGAGAAATTTTAACTTATTAAACGGCAAACAAAAAATATAGAATCATAAAATCACACTGTCAACCTTCTTTAAACTTTTCTTGCATCCGCCATCCGAAAGTGTTACATCTTATTTGGAGTTCGGGCGATTCGCTTCGAGAAAAACTCCTCTTTTCCAGAGAACTATGAAAAACGAGATTCGGCTCAAAGATAATAATTCCGCCGAAGAATTAAGCGAAAACGGCAATTCAGACTTTTTATCACTTGCCGAAGAAGTTCGCGCGCGCAGCGAGAAGCCGAAGAACTCTCTGCTGTCTCTGCCCCAAAAACTCGCGCCTGCCGAATTCAACACGGCGCTCGTCCATTTTTATCGCGGCGAGATTCAGCGTTCAAACGTCTGGCGGACGCGGCTCGACGCGACGACCAATTGGGCGGTTATTACTGCCGGCGCGACGCTTTCGTTTGTTTTCAGTTCGCCCGATAATCCGCACTTTGCCATTCCGATAAACTCGATTCTGGTTTCGATTTTTCTGTTTATGGAAGCGCGCCGCTATCGTTATTACGAAGTCTGGGCAAATCGCGTGCGCGTATTGGAAACCGGTTATTTCGCGCCGATGCTCTCTCATCAAACGATGCCGCCGGACAAGGAATGGGCGGAGCATATTTCCGCTGATTTGCTGACGCCGCATTTTACCATCAGCGAATGGGAAGCCGTCGGTCGCCGTCTGCGAAGCAATTACATCTGGATTTTTATGCTGCTCGCGCTGTGCTGGACGCTGAAGGTTTATCTACATCCGTTTCCAGCCGTCAATCTCGAAACTTTCGTCAATCGCGCTCAGGTCGGACTTGTTCCGGGCGGCTTAGTGATTATCGCCGGTTTAATTTTTAACGTGCTGGTCTGCGCCATCGCGCTCGGCACTTTAAAACTGCGTGACGCTTCGAGCGAAGTTTTGCCGTCCGAGAGTTTGGAATGGCATCCGCTAAAAAAGGTTTCCACCTGGGCGGAAACCAATCTGAAACGCCGCAACCCGATTCGCCGCGCCAAAAAAGCTCGTCACCGCGTTCGGTCGATTCACAAAACGGAAATCTAAAATAAGACAAACATAAACGGAAAAACATAATTTTCGGAAAAGAGAAGTTTATTCTGCAACGGCAAACTTTAGAAACTTCGCCTTTGAAACTTGCGTCTGAGTCTGTTATTTTTTGGCATAACAATTTATTAAATTTAACGGAGAGCAATTTTATGTCTATAGAACTCGATGACCGCGGAAAAGCACTCGAAAATGAATATTTTCGCCGCCGCGAACAGGAATTAATCGGTAAAATGAAGGCGAAGCTGCAAGCGGAAAATGTCAAATCGACGAATCTGAAATGTCCGAAATGCGACGGCAATTTGGCGGAGACCGATTATGAAAATATCAAAATCGACGTTTGCAATAAATGTACGGGCGTCTGGCTCGACGCGGGCGAACTGGCGCAAATAGTTGAGAAAGATGAACACGGCGGTTGGTTCGGCAGAGTCTTTAAATAGATTGAGATAGAAAAATTAACTACGGATGAACACGAATAAACACCGGTTTTTGAAGCAGATTTTGGGGCTGGCAATTATTTGCAGTTCTGCTTTTTCGAGTTACGCGCAACAACCGCAGAAAAAGACGGACTCGGACAAGCAAATTTTTGTTGCCAAACCCGGTTCGATTGTTGAAACTAATCAACTCGACAGCAAATTGATGGCGCGAAAAATGCCGTATCGCGTTGTTCTGCCCGTGAATTACAATCTTGCGTCAAACGAAAAAACTTTTTATCCGGTCGTCTATCTGCTTCACGGCTTGACCGGACACTTCGACAATTGGACGAATCAAGGAAAAGTTGCCGAATATGCGGGGAAATATAATTTTATAATTGTGACGCCCGAAGGCAATAATGGCTGGTATACCGACAGCGGAAGCGTTCCGAATGATAAGTACGAAAGTTATATCGTTCAGGAATTGATACCCGAAATTGAAAAAAACTACCGAACAATGAAAGACAGAAATCACCGCGTTATAGCCGGACTTTCGATGGGCGGTTACGGTTCGATTAAATTCGGTCTGAAATACCCGGAAATGTTCGCGCTCGTCGGCTCCTTTAGCGGCGCGCTCGGCGCTGGAACGTGGACGCCGAAGGAACTCGGCACGAAAGGCGCGATTCCCGAATCTTTGCTCGGCGTTTTCGGAATCGAGAACAGTTAGACGCGCCAGGCAAACGATGTTTTCAAGCTCACGCGCGAAGTGCCACCCGATAAATACAAAAATTTGCCGTTCATTTATTTGGACTGCGGAACGGAAGATTTTCTGTATCAAAATAATCGCAACTTTGCGGATTTACTCGTCGAGAAGAAGATTCCGCACGAGTTTCGGGAACTTCCGGGCGCGCATAATTGGATTTTTTGGAACTCGCAAATTCAGGAGTTCCTGGAACTCAGCGACAAAATTATCAAGAAATGATTTCGGACAAAAAGTGTCTGTCAAATAACTTACACAATGTTAAATTTTGCAATGGAAACCGCGCGCGAAGCCGGACAGATTCTGCTCGAAAAGTTCGGGCGGAAAATTAATATCTCACTCAAGGGCGACATCAATCTGGTGACCGAAGCCGACTTAGCTTCTGAAAAACTAATCATCGAAAAAATTTGTTCACACTACCCGCAACATTCGATTTTAGCTGAAGAATCCGGTGCGGCGACGATTGAGGAAAGCAGTTGGAAATGGATTGTCGACCCGCTCGACGGAACGACGAACTACGCTCACGGCTACCCGTGTTTCTGCGTGACTCTGGCACTCGAACACCGCGGCGAAATCGTCGTCGGCGCGACTTTCGACCCGACCCGCGATGAAATGTTCGCCGCCGAAAAAGGCAACGGCGCGACGTTGAACGGCAGAAAAATTCGCGCGTCGGAGACGGAAAACCTGCAAAATGCGTTGCTGGTGACTGGTTTTCCGTACGACTCGAAAGAGCGCGACGATTTTGCGCGGCATTTCACGGAATTTCTCGTAAAATCGCGCGGAATCAGGCGCGACGGCTCGGCGGCGATTGATATGGCGTATGTCGCCTGCGGGCGTTTCGACGGGTTTTGGGAAGAAGGCTTAAATCCGTGGGACGTGGCGGCAGGCGTTTTACTCGTTGAAGAATCCGGCGGACGCGTTTCCTATTACGACGACTCGAAATTCAGCATTTACGCGCCGCCGATTTGCGCGAGCAACGGTTTGATACACGCCGAAATGTTGCAAGTTTTGGATTGAACAGGTAAATGCCGTATTTAGAGTTTTTTGGTTAATACCGAAGAATAGCTGCAAAAAGCGCAAAAGACACAGAAAAATAATTTTTGTCTCTTTTGCGCTTTTTTGCGGCTATTTTTGTTTTACGGAATAAAGGCGTTCGGAATCGGTTTGTCGCCGTTTTGCCCAAAGCTGACCGCACCGAAACCGGCAGTCGAGCGCAGTAAATACCACGCGCCGCTAGACGGTCTGAATACGGCGACATCGGATTTTCCGTCGCCGTCGTAATCAGCCGGAACGGGTTTATCTTCCGCAACGCCGAATTGGACCGCCGCAAACGAATTATTGCTTCCGCTTTTTAATTGATACCAGACGCCGTTTGACGGGCGAAATACTGAAATATCGGTCGCGCCGTCGCCGTCATAATCAGCCGGTGTCGGCGTATCGGTTGCTAGACCGAATTGAACGGAGCGAAAAGTCGCGCTCGGGCTTTCGGACAAATACCAGTTTCCGTTTCGATAGACGGCTAAATCGCCGATGCCGTCGCCGTTAAAGTCTCCGACGAGCGGTTTGTCGGTCCCGCTGCCGAATTGCTGGGCGAAAAATTGACTTGCTAGACTTCTGAGTTCATACCAGGTTCCGTTTGAAGGACGAAAGACGGCGACATCCGCGAGTCCGTCGCCGTCGTAATCATTCGGCACGGGAACGTCGCCGTTCGTGCCGAATTGAACGGCTTTAAAAGTATTGTCCGAGCTGCGCAATTGATACCAGACGCCGTTTGACGGGCGAAACACGGCGATGTCGGTTTTTGCGTCGCCGTCGTAATCGGCGGGAACGATTTTATCTTCGCTCGCGCCGAATTGCTGCGCGGCGAAACTGTTGTTACGGCTTAGAAGTTCGTACCAGAAACCGCCTGTCGGACGGAAAACGGACACATCGGATTTGCCGTCGCCGTCAAAATCGAAATAAGCGCGATTGACGCGCGTGACGGCGACATCGTTTCCACTGCCGCCGCGATATGTGATGCGATAAGCGGTATTAAACGCCCCGCCGAAGACCGCGCCCTCCGGCGCATTCAAAAAAGTTCCGTTGATGGCGTCCGTTCCGTCATTATTTATAATTACGAAAGTGTCGCCGACTGCCGCGCGAAAAGTGCCGAAACCGAGATTGCTCAACGGAACTTCTTCGAGCCGCGCGTTGTTGAGATTGACCGCGCCCGTTACATTTAATTGGTCGTAGCCGTTTGCGCCTGCCATTGTGCCGCCGATTTTGTTGAGATAAACGCCGTTTGCGGAAAGAGTCAATCCGTTTGTAACATTTAAAATTCCCGTCGGAGAAGTTATCGTTCCCGCGCTGATTACGCCCGACGTAATATTAGTCGTCCCGACGGTTCCCGTTCCGCCCAGACCGCTCAAACCGATGTTATTCAAGCCGAAATCAATTCCGCTGAAAGTCGTTGCCGCATTAACCGTCACGCGACTGTTCGGGATATTCGCGTCAACGACAAAAGCACCGCCGTTAACGAAAATCGCGCCGCTGAAACCGCTTGCGGCAGCGAGCAGCGTGCCGCCCATACCGTTTCGCGTCAAATTTCCCGAACCCGCAATCAAACCGATGCCGAATGCTCCGTCGCCGTCAAAAACGAGCGGAAAACCTCCGACCGACAGAACGGCAATTGTCGTTATCGAATCTCGCGCCGCGTTAAAGGTTTGCGCTGCACTTAGAGTTATCGCCGTATTTATCGATTGTGTTCCGCTTTTGACGATTAAACCGGTGCGTAAATAAAAAGGATTTCCGCCGATTGTGTAATCGCCGCCTTCAATGGTTAAAGAACTAAAATTGGTAAAGAAAAAGAAATTGTTATTGGTATTGAATTGCGCCGCCCCAACGGGGAAAACCAAATCATCGTTGGTAACCGGCGCGACATCGCCGACCCAATTCTTTGCCGTCGTCCAGTTGTTGTCCGCGCCGCCGCCGTCCCAGGTTTTTACGGCGGCAAAATTGTTGATCGAGAAAAGGCAGATTAACGCCAAAAGAATAATTGTTTTCATTTTTTTTAATTTTTTGATTGTGAAAATCGTAAAATTGTATGACGTTCGATTTACAATAACGGTTGTTTTCAAAACAAGAATTTTCGGTTGCGTCATTTGCGACGTTCGACTTTTTTTTCGCTTGTGCTAACCTAAATAAACTCGGAAATCGCAGATTGTTATTTTTTTAAACTTAATGTTTGAAATTTGCGAGTGCTGAAAATCCAAAATTTAAAATCGCAAATCCAAAATTGATATGGCTTGGTTTCGCCGCAACGACCCGAAAATCGAAGAACAAAACGCGGACGAAGTACGCAAAGTTAAAACCGAAGGCATTTTCGTCAAATGTCTCGAATGCGACAGCGCGCTTTACAAACGCGAGCTAAAGGAATCGCTGCAGGTTTGCACGCATTGCGGTTATCATTTTCGATTGGGCGCGCGAAATCGTCTGGATTCTTTGTTTAATGACGGCGAATACGAAAAGCTCGACGAAGAAATAGTTTCCGCCGACCCGCTCGAATTCGTCGATACGAAACCGTACAAAGAGCGGCTCGAACAAGCAGCGGCAGCATCAGGTTTACCCGAAGCGATAGTTTCCGGGACGGGCAAAGTCGGTGCGCATCTCGTCTATGCCGGCGCGATGGATATGAGCTTTATCGGCGGTTCGATGGGTTCGGCGGTCGGCGAAAAAATCACGCGGCTGATTGAAAGAGCGATGGAGACGCGCGGCGCGGTGATAATTTTCGCCGCTTCGGGTGGCGCGCGAATGCAGGAAGGTACGTATTCACTGATGCAGATGGCGAAAATTTCCGCCGCTCTTGCTCTGCTTCACGATGCGCGTCTGCCGTTCGTCTCGGTTTTAACCGACCCGACGACCGGCGGCGTGACGGCGAGTTTTGCGATGCTCGGCGACGTAATTATCGGCGAACCGAAAGCGTTAATCGGTTTTGCCGGACCACGCGTCATCGAACAAACTATCCGTCAGAAATTGCCGAAAGGCTTTCAGCGTTCGGAATTTCTGCTCGAACACGGAATGCTCGATATGATTGTCGACCGCCGCCAGATGCGCGACACGATTATTCGTCTGCTCGATTTTATGATGAATGAAAAATTAACAACGGACATAAAGCAGTAAAAGGCAAATAAAACATTAACATTTGTACTTGCTATAAAACCGATGAATTTTGAAGAATCTCTCGAATATCTCCTCAATCTCGGCAACGAGGTTCTGGCGATGAAACTCGGACTTGAAAGCATCGGCAAACTTCTCGCCGCACTCGGCAATCCTGAAAAAAAATATTTGAAAGTTCAAGTTGCCGGAACGAACGGCAAAGGCTCGACGTGCGCATTTCTCGACGCGATTTGTGTTTCCGCCAGCATTAAAACCGGACTTTTTACTTCGCCGCATTTAATAAATATCACCGAACGAATAAAAATCGGCGGCGCGGATATTTCCGAGAAAGTCTTTGCGCGGCACGCCACAAAAATCAGACAATTAGCTGAAAAATTAGTTGCGGAAAAATCTCTCGAATCCGTTCCGACATTTTTTGAACAAGTGACGGCAATTGCGATTTCGGTTTTCGATGAAGCGAAAATAGAGCTTGCCATTTTAGAAACCGGACTCGGCGGACGTTTTGACGCGACGACGGCGGCGAATGCGGAAATTGTCGCGATAACGCCGATTGATTTTGACCATCAAGACATTTTGGGAAATACGCTGGCGGAAATAGCGTCGGAAAAAGCGGCGATAATTCGCGCTGATACGGAGGTTGTTTTGGCGAAACAGTCTGAGCAAGCATTGGCTGTAATTCTGGCACAATGCGAAAAAAAAAACGTTTCACCGATAATTTCGGACTGTCAAATTTTTATTGAAGATTTACCGGAAATTAGCTTCAAAACAAAGCGTAATTCCTATCCTTATATAAATTTAAGTTTAGACGGTGAGCATCAAAGAGAAAATGCTTGCGTTGCCATCAATTTAGCCGAAGTTTTATCTGAAGAGTTTAAATTTCAAATCTTAAAAGAACATATAATTAAAGGGCTGGAATCTGCCCAACACAACGGTCGTTTAGAGTGGTGGAAAAACTATAAACCGGCAATTTTATTTGACGGAGCGCACAATATAGCAGGTGCGGAAGCGTTAAGAAAATATTTAAAGAAAAATTACGCGGACAGTAAAATCACCTTTGTTTTTGGTTCTATGAGCGATAAAAATATACAGGAAACAGCTCGGATTTTATTTCCCCTCGCCGAAAATTTGATTTTAACCGAACCTGAAAATCCGCGTTCGGAAAAGATAGAAAAATTACAAGAAATCGCGGAAAACTTTATCGATAAAACAAAAATCTTTTCGGTAAAAAAAGTTTTCGACGCAATCGCTTCGGCGCAGCAAATCACTTTAACTTACAGCGCGACGAAACATTCTTTTATTTGCATTACCGGTTCGCTTTATTTGATCGGGGAAGCGCAAGGCGTGTTAAAAAAACAAATCTCAAGTTTGAAATCTTAAATTTTGAATCTAAAATATAACAATGCACAAATTAGTTTTAATCAGACACGGCGAAAGCGAATGGAATAAAGAAAATCGCTTTTCCGGTTGGAAGGACGTTGACCTTTCGGCAAAAGGAAAAGAAGAAGCGCTCGCGGCGGGAAAACTTTTGAAAGCCGAAGGTTTTACGTTTGACGAGGCTTACACTTCGGTTTTGAAACGCGCCATCAGAACGCTCTGGATAATTCTCGATGAAATGGATTTGATGTGGATTCCCGAAACAAAATCCTGGCTGTTAAACGAGCGGCATTACGGCGGATTGCAGGGTTTGAACAAAGCCGAAACCGCCTCGCAATACGGCGAAGAACAAGTTTTGATATGGCGCAGAAGTTACGACACTTTGCCGACCGAACTGCTCGAAACCGACGAGCGATATTTGGGTAGAGACCCGCGCTATGGCAGCATCGAGGCGGGAAAATTTCCGAAAGCCGAAGCCTTGAAACAAACGGTCGAGCGCGTCGTTCCCTTTTACGAAACTGAAATCACGCCGAAAATCAAAGCCGGAAAACGCCTGATTATCACCGCGCACGGCAATTCTCTGCGGGCGTTAGTGAAATATCTCGACACTATTTCAGACGAAGACATCGTGCATCGCAACATTCCGACCGGCATTCCGCTCATTTATGAATTGGGCGAGGATTTGAAGCCGACAAACAGTTATTATCTGGGCAACGCGGACGAAATCGCCAAAGCACAGGAAGCAGTCGCCAATCAGGGAAAAGCAAAGTAAGTGAAAAGTTGCCTCTGATAATTTTCATTGTTTAACCTATGTCTTGGCAGAAAATTCTTTTTATAGTTTTCATTCTTATCTGCTTAACGCCCTTTGTTTCGCCGCCGGTTGCACTTGCCATCGGACTTTTTGCCGCTCTTACTTTCGGCAATCCGTTTCCTGCCCAGACAAAAAAAGCGACAAAAATTTTATTGCAGGCGTCGGTTGTTTTGCTGGGTTTCGGAATGAATTTAACCGAAGTCGTCAAAGCCGGAAAGCAGGGAATTCTGTTTACGATTGCAACGATTTTCGGAACGCTCGTCGTCGGTTTTTTAATCGGCAGACTTCTTAAGGTAAAAGAAAAAACATCGAGTTTGATTTCGGCGGGAACGGCGATTTGCGGCGGCAGCGCGATTGCGGCGGTCGCGCCGGTGATTGCGGCGGACGACGAAGAAATTTCCGTTTCTCTCGGAACAATTTTTATCTTAAACTCAATTGCGCTTTTTCTCTTTCCGCTCATCGGACACGCGCTCAATTTGTCGCAAAACCAGTTCGGCATTTGGTCGGCGATTGCCATTCATGATACGAGTTCGGTCGTCGGCGCGGCGCAGAGTTACGGCGCGGAAGCGTTGGCAATCGCTACGACCGTTAAACTCGCCCGCGCGCTCTGGATTGCGCCAATCGCGCTTTTATTTTCGTTTTTGTATCGCGGAAAGAATGAAAAAAAAGCCAAAATCGCCGTTCCGTATTTTATTTTATTTTTTCTGTTGGCGACCGTCATCCGAACCTACGCACCGCCGGAAATTCCGCCGAGTCTTTTTGAATCGTTTGTTTTGCTCGCCAAAAAAGGCTTGACGATTACGCTTTTTCTCATCGGCGCGAGCCTTTCGCGCGAAACGCTGAAAAAAGTCGGCATTCGTCCGCTCGTGCAAGGCGTTTTGCTATGGATTTTGATTTCGCTAATTTCGCTGTATGCAGTTTTAAATCTGTTATAATCAAAATCAAAAATTATGGAACCGCAAAATATTGAACTGAAAAAGAAGGCGAAACGCGAGATAACCGGCGTTGTCGAGCCGAAACTCGTACGGATAATTTCGTTTACTATTATCACGCTGTCGCTCGCCGCCTGCACGGTTTTGTGTATTTTGGCGATTTGGCAATTTACCGAGTCAGACGCGGTTTGGCGTGCGGTGGCAACTTTTATCGTCGTCAGCGTAGCGACCGGAATTTTTACGTTCGTCAACGAAAAGTTAGGTTAAGTTTTAGCAAATGAGCAGTAAGAAATGAAACTCAGAATACAGCGCAACAAATCTTTCAGTTCAAATCTTTTGCCTCTCATTTAAAGTTACCGTGCTGACAAACTTTCAGTTTCAAATCGAAGAAACGTTATATAAAAATCGTCTCGACAAATTTTTATTCGACGAGATTCCGGCAATCAGCCGAATTTATTTGCGCTATTTAATTACGACGGGCAAATGCTCGATTAACGGCAAAATCGAAGATCGCGGTTATCATCTGCAAGCCGGCGATTCGGTGGAAATCGAAGTCGATGTCAAAGCCGAAACCGAAATATTGCCGGAAAATATCCCGCTTGAAATTATTTTTGAAGATGCCGAACTAATTGTGATTGACAAACCGACCGGAATGCTCGTCCATCCGACCAAAGGTGTGCGGCACGGAACGCTGCTCAATGCCGTAACTTATTACCTGAATTTTGACGAACAGGGCGAACCGCGAACCGAAAAACTCGTCCGCGCCGGTTTGGTTCATCGTCTTGACAAGAAAACTTCCGGTTTGATGGTCGTCGCCAAAAATGCCCGCGCGCATCGCATTTTATGCAGTCATTTCGAGCGCAAACTCGTCGAGAAAAAGTATTTCGCCGTCGTCGAAGGTTCAATCAAAGAAGATTTCGGAGCGATTGTCGCGCCCATCGGACGCAATGCGGAAGAAAAATTTTGGTATATTTCCGACGAAGGAAAACACGCCGAATCGCGCTTTCAAGTCGTCGGGAGAAATGCAGCAACGACGCTTTTAGAACTCGAACCCGTCACGGGCAGAACCAACCAATTACGCCTGCACTGCGCGCACATCGGTTATCCAATCGTTGGCGACGACAAATACGGCGGGCGTGAATTCTCGCGCCTCTGTCTGCACGCCGCAAAATTGAGCTTCTGGCATCCGAACGGAAACCATCGGCTCGAATTTGAATCGGCTTTGCCGGAAGAAATGATTTTCTAAAAATTGAGTAGTTTTATTGAAGGATTTAAATTTCATTATGTTGAAAGATAAGTTTTTACGTTGTCTTGGTTAATAACTATCAATAAAATTAAAGGAAATTTTTGCGAAAAAGTCTTCAATACCGGTTGCACTTACGACAGCAATCGTTCTGATGTAATCATTTACTAATAAAGACGAAATATCTTTTGATTCATTTATTGATATTAATGAATGTTTCAAGCCTACTGACATCGGATATTGATAAAATAGCCACGGAACACTTTGAATTTGCTCTTTTGATAATTTAATTTTACCCGTTTGTAAGTTAGATAAAGAAAGGTCAATATCTGATACGAATATATTGGCTGTAGTGAAAATAACTGGTAGAAAATAAATTTGAAAGTAATTTGCCCAAACATTTTGTTGTTTTGTTATCGTCTCAATAAAACCATTCACTCCCCGTAAAATTTGAGAAGATGCTCTCTCAATTGCCTGTCCTGTTTCTCCATTCGCTACACCTGGCTGATTTGTGCGCATTTCAAAACCTAAATTGTAATTATTTTCTGAGGTGTAGTTTGCTTTAATCAGATTATGTATAGATTTATCTTCTTCCTCTCTTAAAAGAGTTTCTATAATTAGATTTGAGCTGCCTGACCACACATTTCTATGAGTATACGGTGCTTTAACAAAACACCAATTTGATAAGGCAGGATTAGCTTTTTTACATTCTGCAATTAAATAAAGATTTGTAAGAAATGCTCTTTCCCCTGATTTTTTTTTAAGAATAAAATCTATTCTTGTATCAACTCCTTGGACTTTTACAGGAAATTCAGAAGCCTCAAAATAAAATTGTGATTTTCCGGTTTTCGACAGTTCATTTGCTTTTCTTAGAACACTGAATTGAAATCCATAACCGTGATTGCTAAGAACTTTTGCAAAAGAATTAGAAAATTCATCTGTAATTTGTTGTTGATTATCCATTTTATTTAGCTTTGAAATTAAAAACTTGATTTTATTCAGTTTCAACCATTTTCAGCCGCGACGAAGGACAAAGATTTTCCAATACGCATTCGGCGCATTTCGGTTTTCGCGCCTGACAAATTTTGCGTCCGTGAGCGATAAGCCAGTGCGGAAACATTATCCAATCTTTTTGCGGCACAAATTCGCTTAAATCTTTTTCAATTTTTTCGGGCGTAATGTTTTCAGTTAAACCCAATCTCTGCGAAACGCGCAATACGTGCGTGTCAACAACTACGCCCGAAGCAATGCCGAAAGCGTTTCCAAGGACGACGTTTGCCGTTTTTCTGGCAACGCCGTCGAGCGTTAGAAGCTCTTCCATCGTTTGCGGAATCTCGCCGCCGAAGTTTTCGTGGATTTTTTGGCTCGCGCCGCGAATGCTTTTCGCTTTGTTGCGGAAAAATCCGGTCGGGCGAATGTCTTGTTCGAGTTCTTCCGGCGCGGCGTTTAAGTAATCCTGCGGCGTTCGATATTTGCGAAAAAGATTCGCCGTCACGATATTTACGCGGGCGTCTGTGCATTGCGCGGAAAGAATCGTGGCGACCAACAGCTCGAAGGCGTTTGAATGAATCAGCTCGCAATGCGCGTCGGGATATTCTTTTTTGAGGCGCTCGATAATTTCCTCCGTTCGCTGTTTTCTGTCGTTAATCATTTCAACTAAACTAAAAAAGAAACGCTGAAAATGCAAATTCGCGATTATTTGGTTAAAATCAATTTACTTAAAATAACTGTTTTGAATCGTAGAAGTTATTTTTATTTTGCCGTCGCAAATTCTAAATAAAATAATGACCGGGGAAAAAGGACAATTAAAATCGCTCGATTCAAGTCGCTTGCCCGTGCGAATCGGTATAGTTTTAGCCGTCGTCTCGGTACTCGTTTTCGGCTGGCTGGCGATTCGCTGGCAACTCGGCAATATGCTGGCAGAGTTGACTTCGCCGTCCGATGTTAACGCGGCGGAAGTGGCGCGGCTCGCCGTCAAACTGGCGCCCGCCGATTCTTTGTCAAACTGGCTGCTGGTCAGTTCGGCGAAGAACGGCAAATCAGGCGCCGATTCGATTGCCGAAATGGATTTTGAACGAATCGTCAAACTCGCGCCGTATGATTTTCGTTGGTGGATTGAACTCGGACGCGCCCGCGAGCAGGTGGAAGATTTCGGAGCGGCGGAAAAAGCTTTTGTCCGCGCCGTCAATCTCGCCCCGTCTTATACGTTTCCGCGCTGGCAGCTCGGCAATTTTTATCTGCGGCAAAATCGGAGCGACGATGCGTTCGACGAACTGAGAAAATCCGGCGAGACGAATATGACTTATCGTGACCAAATTCCTTCGATTGCCTGGGATTATTTTTCGCACGACGCCGCAAAAGTCGAACAAACCACAGGCGATTCCCCGACTCTGCGGGCGGGCTTGGCAAAATTTTACGCTTCAAAAGAACGTCCCGGAGATTCCTTGAGAATTTGGAACACGCTCGCCGAGGCGGATAAACAGGCGAATGCGGACGCGGCGAAAGCAATCGCGCAGGCGCTTTACGACAAGCGTTTTTACCGGCAGGCAATCGAGTTCGTTCGCCAGCTCGGAATCGAACCGGACGCGCAAAGTCAAACGATTCAAAACGCCGGATTTGAAAAACCGATTGGCGAACGAAACGGCGTTTATTTCGGCTGGCTCGTCACGCCGACGGAAAAAATGGAAATCAAACTCGACCCGACCCAGAAATACGAAGGCAGTCGAAGTTTGCGCGTGACGTTCAACGGCTTTGTCAACCCGAATCTTTACAACATTTACCAAATCGTGACGGTCGAGCCGTCGTCGCGTTACCGGCTGAGTTTTCGACTGCGGACGGAAAATCTGAAAAGCGGCGGAACGCCGGAACTAGAGATATTCAATGCCAGCGACGACAAAAACATCGCCGCTAGTCCGCCTTTTCCCGTCGGAACGAATGAATGGCAATTGATTAAAATCGATTTTACCGCGCCGTCCAACGCCGAAGCCGTCGGACTGCGGACGACCCGCGCTTTTTGCGGTGACGGTTGTCCGATTATCGGAACATTTTGGTACGACGATTTCAAGCTGGAAAAAATAAAATAGTGAAAAACGAAGAACGGTTAATTATTTATAAATCAGCTCTCAATTTCAAAAATTTTAATGATCAATGAAACAGAAACAACGCCGGCGAGCAAGATTTTATTTTTTCTCTTGTGCGCGACGATAATTTTTACGACCGTCGCTTACGGCGCAGTGCATCAGCCGGTCATTGCGATTTTTTATCTTACCGCCGTGATTATCGTTTTATTGTGGGCGTTCGACGCTTTTGCGACCGGCGTTCTGCGTTTTAACAAAAGCCTTATCCAGATACCGCTGCTCGCCGCCTTTCTCTACGGGGTTTTGCAGGTTATACCGTTTGGAAGTCTGGCGGAAACGGCTGGCGTTGGCGGCATTCCGCGCATGATTTCGCTCGACCCGTTTGCGACGCAAATTTCCGCGCTTCATTTTCTGGCGTTTTCTATTTTTCTCGCCGCGCTTTTAACATACATCGACAGCGCGAAACGATTAAAAAAAATAGTTTATGTGATTACGATTTTCGGCTTCATTTTCGCTTTTTTCGCGATTCTGCAAGCCGTTCTCAGCCCGACTAAGATTTACGGAATTTACGAGCCGAAATTCGCCGTGCCGTTCGGTTCATTCGTCAACCGGCACAATTTCGCCGCGTATATGGAAATGACGCTCGGCGTGCCGCTCGGATTGCTGTTCGTCGGAGCAATCAACCGGGATAAGCGTTTGATTTACATCACCGCCGTCGGTTTGATGGGAATCGCTTTGCTTCTGAGCGGTTCGCGCGGCGGATTCATTTCTTTGCTGGCGGAAATTTTCTTCCTGATAATTTTGACGACTAAAACAAAAAATTCGGCGCAAATGGCAATCAAAATCGGCTTTGCCGTTTTACTGATGGTGGTTGTCATCTTCGGCGCGATTTTAATCGGCGGCGAATCTTCGCTGACCAGGTTTGCCGAAACCGCCGCCTCGCAGGATTTTTCGACGAATCGCACGCATATCTGGAGCGTAACTTTAAGCGTGATAAAAAATAATCTGCCGTTCGGCGCGGGCTTCGGCGCGTTCGGCGCGGCTTATACGCCGTATGATTCACTAAATGGTCTGGAACGTGTCGAACAGGCGCATAATGATTATTTACAGGTTTTGGCGGATGCCGGAATCGTCGGGTTGCTGCTCGGCGCGTATTTTCTTTACGCGCTATTTAAAGCCGGCTGGCAAAACGTAAAAACTTCAAACAAATTCGGACGCGGCGTCGCGGTCGGCGCACTCGCCGGATGTTTTGCGATACTGGTACATAGCCTTTTTGATTTCGTTTTGCACATCACGGCGGTTGCGATGTTATTTACGACTTTAATCGCGCTCGTCGCCACTAGCGGCAATTCATCTGCCGAGGATGATGAAAACCGGAAAATAAGTAATCAAAAAAGGCGTTCCGCCAGCGTTACGGCGATTGAAGAAAAAAGAAAAAATAAAGATTAAAAACCGATCACCGTTTCATACTTATTTTTCGATAACCGTAAATTTAGATTTTCAGAGTTGTATCTTATCGGCGACTGCCGGTTCTCTCCTGTTTTGCGGGCGCAACAGCCCTAAAAAATGCCAGATTATACCGTGGGAAACATAAACGACGCCGAGCGCTAACAGAACATATCTCGAATAAAGCCAGACGAGCATTCCGACGGCGGCGATAACTAAAATTAAATAACCGCTGCGCTTGCCTGCGCCGGCGGACTTAAAGCTTGTATAACGCAGCGTACTGACCATTAAAAGCCCCAAGCCGCCGATTAAAAACATCAATAAAACACTGTAAAAATTCGCTGAATTTTCCCCTTTGGAAATCAAAGGCTGCGGCGCGAAATGAACGATTGCGGCAAGCAGCCCCGCCGCTGCCGGTATTGGCAGCCCGACGAAGTTTTTCTTATCGACTTTCGGCGTTCCTTCTATCAAAACGCGCGGGCGAGTCGCCTGCAAATTAAAACGCGCGAGCCGAAAGGCTCCGCACATCAGATACATAAACAAAACAAAAACGCCTAAGTTGTGCAATCCGCTGCCTTCTTCCAAAGCCGCGCCGAACGCCCAGCCGTATGTCAAAACAATCGGCGCAATCCCGAAAGTCAAAACGTCCGCCAGTGAATCGAGCTGTACGCCGACTTCGGTTGCGGTTTTAGTCATTCGCGCGACACGACCGTCGAGCGCGTCAAACAAAATCGCAAACATAATGCCGATTGCCGCATAATCGAAATAAATCGCTGCTTGCCCCGGATTGATTGCTATTTGCTGAAAACCGCGCAGGGAAGACAAAACCGCGAGAAATCCCATTGCGATGTTCGCCGCCGTAAAAGCGCTCGGAATAACATAGAGACCTTTTTTTAAGCCTTTATGAACGGGGTTTTTTTCTTCGGTTTCCATAATTGCCAATAAATAATAGTAGTTAACTTTATTTTGACGGTCAGGGGATTTCGGGAAATTTTCAATTTGCGGTTGGTAATTCAGCTGCCGAATTTAAATCAGAATAATTCTGTGAAAGATTATATTCGACGCATCTGGCGATAATGGTTTCACCGCCGACGACTTTATCGCCGACTTTAACGGCAATCTCGACGTTTTTCGGCATCAGCAAATCGGTGCGCGAGCCGAATTTGATTAAACCGTATTTTTCGCCAATCTGTAAATTGTCGCCCGGTTTGGTTCGGCATACTATCCGCCGGGCAAGAATTCCGACAATTTGCGTGCAGACGACCGTCATCTTTTCGCCTTCGATAGTGATTGCGTTTCGTTCGTTCGTCTGACTCGCTTCGTTGCTCGTGGCGGGAGCTTTTCTGCCTTGAAATAATTCGACTCTGGTAACTTTTCCGGCAATCGGAGCGCGATTGATATGCACGTCCAGTGGCGATAAAAAAACGCTGACAAATTTGCCGTTCTCGCGCTCTTCGACGCGTGTAACTTTACCGTCAGCGGCGGAAACGACGATATTATTTTCATTAGGGACGGTTCGCTGCGGGTCACGGAAAAAATACGCCATAAAAAGCGTCAGTCCAAGAAATAAAACGGCAAAAATCCACCATCCCAAAAATGCGAAGAATATCGCAAACAACAGTGGAATTATAACAAACAAAAGTCCTTCTTTAACCATAGGGAAAAATGTTCAGAGGCTAAACGCAAGACGTTAGAAATACTAGCATCCGACATCTAACCTCTGAAATCTTTTTTAATCTTACTTTAAATTTTTGAGTTTGGAAAACAAAAAAAGCCTGATGTCACCAAACATCAGGCAAATGGAGGAGGAGTATTATGAAAGAAGTTTTATTTTCTAAAAGGATAATCTCTGGCATAACTGTAGGCACACCAAGCCGCAATTAAATGAACTACCCAGCCCATAAAACCGATTGACCCAATCCAGGAAACGCCCGTCACCAATAACCAGATAATACCGATAATTATCCTGCCGTTATAGATTTGTCCGAGTCCGGGAATTATCAGACTTAAAATGCCGGCTATCCAAGGATTACGCATAATAGAAAATCACCTCTGCATTGATAAACGTAAAATTTATTATTAAGTTCCAAAATTTTTAATGAATAAGCAGAAAAATCAAACCGCCTTTATTTCGACTATCTTCGCCCGAAATATCCGCAGCGCTTTTTTTACCAGCGGATGATTTTCGGCGTAATGACGCATTTCTTCATCGGTCGGATTTTCCGCCAAAATCGGAATTTCTTCGTCTATTTCTTCGGCTTCTAATTGCGGAATAACAAACGACGGTTTTGATTTCGCCGTCGCCGTCGCCGTTCCCGCACCGTTGTTTGTCGAATCGAAAGCTGCCGAATTACTGTTTAGAGCATTTTCGCCCAACAAAAGCGCGGCAATATCAGCGGCGTTTTTTATAAATCTCAGATTATCACCGGCTTGTTGCAGCTTGCGTTCATACTCTGCGTCAAGCCAGTTATCTTCAATATGTTCAAGCTCTTCCGAAGTTATCGGCAACAATTTTATCGGCATCGTCGCCGCTACTTCAGAGGAAAAACTCGGAGCTGATCTGAGCGGAGTTATTAACGGTTCGGTAATATTTACCGGAGCTTCGTCAAAAACAGACTCACCGTTTGGAATCTCAGTTTCGTCGAAATTTTCCGGCGGCTTATACGTATTTTCAATTACATTTTCAGTCGTTGAATCAGAAACCGCGTTTGCCGAAGTGCGAAAAGGAACTTCTTCGAGCGGAAAATCAATTATTAAAGTTTTTTTTTCCGGCTGATTCTCGAAAGACTTGATATTTTTTGAAGGCTCGACACTTTCGATTTGAGTATTTTCGCCGCTCAAAGAATTTTCGAGTTTGACCAGCCGTTCTAAAATTTTCTCAATCGGCGCGACGCGGCGCATCTCGATTAACTTCATCAAACCGATTTCCAGAATGTAGCGCGGCTGCGTCGCTTCGCGGAGCTTGCTTTCGGTTTCGCCCAATAAGTTAAAAAATCTGATTAAATCGGATTCGGAGAACGGCGCGGAATTTTCAGTGAGTTCGGCGCGGCTTAAAACTGCGGTGTCGAGCAAGTTTTCCGCGTCGCCGGCAATTTTGAAGATTAATAAATCACGAAAAAAACTCATTAAATCACGACAGAAATTTCGCAAATCCTGACCGCGCCCGATTAAATCGTCAACGACATACAAGGCTTCGGCTGGCTTGTTTTCGGCGATTGCTTTCGCAGTGCGAGCGAGTATTTCCGCTCCAGCGATGCCGAGCGCAACGGCGACATCCGTAATCGTAATTTTTTCGCCGGAAAAACTGATAACCTGGTCGAAGTTGCTCTGCGCGTCGCGCATCGAGCCTTCGCCGGAACGCGCAATCTCGCGTAGGGCTTCGTCGGAAACATCTATTTTCTCGGCTTCGGCAATAATTTTCAAACGGGCAAAAATCTTTTCGAGCGCAATGGTGCGAAACTCAAATTCCTGACAGCGCGACAAAATCGTATCCGGGACTTTGTGCAGCTCGGTCGTCGCCATTATAAATTCTACGCGCGGCGGCGGCTCTTCTAAAGTTTTCAGCAGCGCGTTAAAAGCGGATTTGGAGAGCTGATGAACTTCGTCGATGATAAAAACTTTGTAACGGTCGCGGGCGGGATTAAAATTGATGCTTTCCAAAATCGTCTCACGAATGTCGTCAACGCCGGTGTGCGACGCGGCGTCAATTTCCAAAACGTCAATCGAGCGGCTTTCGGCGATTTCCTTGCAAGAAACGCAGGCGTTCGGGTCGTCTGCCGCGCACGGATGAGCGTTTGGTTTTTCGGTTTTATGACAATTTAAGGCTTTAGCGAGCAGCCGCGCCGTCGTCGTTTTGCCGACTCCGCGCGCTCCGGAAAAAAGATAAGCGTGATGCAGACGCTCGTGTTCGACGGCATTTCGCAGCGTGCGCGTTATCGCTTCCTGTCCGGTAACTTCTTCAAATGTCTGCGGTCGCCATTTGCGGGCGATTACTTGGTAACTCATTTTGGAAAGTAAATTATAATTAGTAAACGGCGGATTTGAAATAAAGTCAACTTTTTAACAAATACTTATTTTTTGCGTCGCCCGGCATTAAAGTTCGTAAATTTCGCATACGAATTATCGCAAGAAAAATGCGGTAAGCAAAAGTTGAACTTCGCTTACCGCATTTTATATTTTATTCGAACAGGAGTCGAAACTATCTAAATAACTAATTTGAAGATGATGTTGCCAAACCTCGACCGTTGCCGTTTGAAGTAACAACCGAATGAGTCGCCGTAAATGCCTTTTCGACCACGTTCGTTTTCACCATTGCTTCCTTGCGTTTCATTCCGACGATTTTTCCGAAAGTCGTCAGTGCCTGAGCGACGATTTGATCCATATTATAATATTTATATGTCGCCAGCCGTCCGACAAAATGTACGTCGGGACGCGCGTCGGCTAAGGTTTTATATTTCGCGTAAAGATCGGCATTTTCCTTGCGCGGAATCGGATAATACGGGTCGCCCGCCGCCTGCGGGAATTCATAAACGATACTCGTTTTTTTATGTTCCTGCCCGGTTAAATACTTGAATTCGGTGATTCGCGTAAAAGCCTGCTCGTTCGGAAAATTGACGACCGGCGCGATTTGAAATTGTTCCGTATCGTGCGTTTCGTGTTTGAATTCCAAAGAGCGATAGGGAAGTTTGCCGTATCGAAAATCAAAAAACGCGTCGACCGGTCCGGTGTAAATCATTTCTTTAAACTCGATTTGATTGGCGATTTCCCGGTAATCGCAATTGAGCATAATTTTGATGTTCGGATGGTCGAGCATTTTTTCAAACATCCGCGTGTAGCCGTGTTTCGGCATCGCCTGATAGGAATCGGTAAAATAACGGTCGTCGCGGTTGGTGCGTGTCGGAACACGAGCCGTGACCGAAGCGTCTAGTTCCGACGGGTCAAGTCCCCACTGTTTGCGTGTGTAATTGCGAAAGAATTTTTCATACAATTCGCGCCCGACTTTCGAGACGACGACATCTTCCGAAGTGCGAATATGCTCGCATTCTTCGGCTATCGATTTGAAAAAATCATCAACCTCGAACGCCGTCAGATTCAAACCGTAAAGTTTATTTATCGTGTCGAGATTTATCGGTATCGGTAGCAGCATTCCGTCAACAGATGCCAAAACGCGGTGTTGGTATTCACGCCATTCGGTAAAACGCGACAGATATTCAAAAACTTCCGAGGAATTTGTATGAAAAATATGCGGTCCGTATTTATGAATCAAAATCCCTTCGTCATTGTAAAAATCGAAGGCGTTACCGCCGATATGCGGACGTTTGTCGCAAATCAAAATCTTTTTATTCGACCCGTTAGCAAGCCTTTCGGCTAAAACACTTCCGGCGAAACCCGCCCCGACAATTAAATAATCAAACATTTATTTCTCCCTAGCTTTTTAATAAATTACAAAAAAATACTCGTGTATCAAACAAATACAATAAAAATCAGGTAATTAGACCATTGCAATTTTTGTGCCTTTTTTCACAACCTCACTGATTAAAACACTCATTTTCGCCCACGTTTTATCCCAGGAATTCAGCGCTAAAAATTCGTCAACCCTTTTAAGCTCACCTGTCTTGTCTTCACTTAGAGCTTTGTCACAGGCGGCGACGAACTCTTCGGGGGTCGATGCGATATAAACGAGATCCATTTCTCCGTAAGGTCGCACGACATCTCGAATCGCGGTCGAAACGACGGGTTTTCCTGCTGCCAGATATTCGGGCGTTTTCGTCGGACTAATAAACTTCGTCGAATCGTTTAGCGCGAAAGGCATTAGGGCGATGTCCCAACCTGCCATATATGCGGGCAATTCCTGGTAATCTTTTCCGCCGAGATAATGAATATTCGCTCGCCGGGGTAAATCTTCGTCGCTGATTTTGACGACCGGACCAATCATTATAAGTTGCCATTCGGGACGCAAATCCGCAATTTCGGCAACCAGATTAATATCGACTCTTTCATCGATTACGCCGCAATATCCGAGACGAGGATGCGGAATTTGATTCTGGTCTGCTGGTTCTGCAGTAATATTTCGAGCTTGTTTGAAATGCGCGGCGTCAATGCTCGACGGAAAAGCGTGAACGCTTTTGTGTTTGTCCTTTTTCGCTTCGTAGAGGCTTTGACCGCCGGTGAAAACCAAATCCGCTTTTCGAAAAAGTTTCGATTCGTTTTCAAGCAGGGCGGGCGGCGCGAACTTAAAAGCCGAAAGTTCGTCCATACAATCATAAACGACCGCTTTCGGTTTGAGATGCTCGGCGGAACCCATCGCCATCGGTGTATAAAACCACAAAACAAAATCTTTAATCTGCTGTTCTCTGAAAAGCTCGTCTAATAATTCGCCCTGAGCGTCTTCGATATTTTTTGTTTCACGTTCGACGTGCGAAATGTGCGGCACGACAATTACCAAATTATCTTCGCGCGGACTGATTTTAAGATATGTCTGCTCATCGGTAAAAATCGGCTCCTCAACGAAAAAAACGCGCCTCTCTTTGGCAAAGCGGCTCATCAAATGCTGCGGTCTCTGATAAACAAAATCCCAGCGCAGGTGTGAAAGACAGACCAGATCGTAGTTGACGAGTTCAGGCAAACCGCTACTGGCAGAAATGTTATTTTCAATATTCATAAAATGTTACGATTAAATTAATTTTTTATTATACCTGAAAGCTACAATTTATTATGTAATATAGAATACATTGTCTACCCGCAGAATTGTGTAAAATTTATTTTTCGACAAAATGCGAAAAAAGTTTATGCTAACTTAACCCAAGTTGCCAGTTATTGAATAAAAGCCTTATCAATTTGATAGGCGAATAAAAATAACGCGATTTTCAACAAGAATCCATTGAGATTAGTCGCATGAATCTTTTTCGGAAACAGTTTAGCAA
>JAABUN010001339.1_pt1 | contig 55193 bp, 82 predicted proteins | sample 5559311 | NCBI WGS metagenome assembly JAABUN01 (sample SAMN10711877, study PRJNA513370) | rock metagenome | isolation source: Antarctica rocks | place: Antarctica: Victoria Land, Siegfried Peak sud
CTTCGCGTGGTCCACATTCGTAACTGCAGTGGACCTCGCCGCCAAGGTCGGCGCGTTTGCGTGGACTACCTTCGTCACCGGGGTCAACCTTGCCGTGTTGGTGGGGGACTTCGCTTGGTCGACGTTCGTCACTGGCGTCAGTCTGATCGGTTTGGTCAAGGACCTCATTTGGTCCGATTTCATCAGCGGCACGATCTCGGTCCTCGAGACGATCAAGGCGTTTGACTGGACGACCGTGGTCACCGGCACGATCTCGGTCATCGGCATGATCAAGGCGTTTGACTGGACGACCGTGGTCACCGGCACGATCTCGGTCCTCAACACGATCAAGGCGTTTGCGTGGCCGACGGTCGTCACTGGCTCAATCTCAGTCATCGGCAAGATCGTCAAGTTCGACTGGATGACGGTGATTTCAGGCGCCGTGGCCGTCGCGGACTACATCACTTCACTGGACTGGTCCAAGATCATCACGCCGATCGCCGACCTCGCCGCCGCCATCCTCGACTGGATGGGTGGCGTCTTCCCGCCCTTCTCCTGGCCGGGCGTCGAGGCCATCGTTACCGCGATCCCGTGGCCGACCCTTCCCAACCTTAAGTGGCCATCCCCCGGCGACATTCTCGGTGCTATTGCCGGCATCCTTCCCGGCGGCAACCCATTGGCAACCGTCGTCAAGGACCCCCTCGCTGGGTGGGTGCCACCGGCGGGCGGGATGACACCGGAACAGACTCAGGGGGCGCAGGACGCTTGGAACAATCGGTCACACCTCGGTGGAAGCAGCGGAGGAAACAAGTTCGCCGGGGGGCAAACGCCGGACTTCGGGTCCCTGAGCCCGAGTGGGGGTGGCACCATCGCGCCGCCCAAGGTCCTGCCGCCGGATTTCGGGCCGGCCACGTCGGCCGCAACCGTCGGGCAGAGCCTAATCGCCGCCATCGCCGCCCAGATGTACGGCTCCGTCGTGACCGCGTCCGGGCAGGTCGTCTCGACGTTCACCGGCCTGCCGATCGCGACCCTGCCGCCCTTGATGGCGATGCAGGCCGGAACGAGCGCCGTGTTCACCGGGATGCAGACCGGAGCTCTGCTGCAATCCGGGCTCCTGAAGACCGGCTTCACCGGCAACGTCGCGCAAATGGGTACGGCGGTGCCGGTCGCCGTCCAGCAGATGGGCGCGGCGGTCGTGCCGCACTTCCTCGCGATGCAGGCCGGCGGAATCGGTAACGCGCTCGCCATGAACACCGGCGTCGTCGCCCATACCGTCGCGATGCAGGGCGGCGCCTCTGGATCGGTCGCCGTAATGGCGGGGTCGGTCGGCGCCTCGATGATCGGGATGCAGGGCGGGAGCGTGGCCAGCGCCGGGGGCATGGGTACTGGGGTCCTGGGGCACTTCCTCGGGATGCAAGGAGGCGGGGTCGCCAGCGCCGGCGCCCTTAACAGCGGCACGATCGGCCATTTTGGGGCCATGAAGGGCGCCGGGGTCGGTCACGCCTCCGGGCTCAACAGTGGCGTCCTCGGTCAGTTCGGATCGATGAAGGGCGGTGGCGTCGGCCACGCCTCGGGCCTGAACTCGGGCGTGACCGGGCAGATGGGCAGCATGAAGGGGGCGGGCATTGGACACGCCTCCGCCCTGACCGGCGGCGTCCTCGGCCAGTTTGGCTCCATGCAGGGAGGCGGCGTCGCCCGGGCGGGTGGGCTGAACAGTGGCGTCTCAGGCCAGTTCGGCGCGATGCGGGGGACGGCGACAGGCCACACGTCCTCAATGGCGGGACAGGTCGTTGGCATCATCGCCGGGTTGCAGGGCAGCGCCGGCGGGGCCGCCAGGGGGGTCGGCTCGGCCATCGGCGCCGGGATCGCCGGTGGCATCCAGTCGTGGGTCGGCGCTATCGCCAGCGCGGCCGCCGGGGCCGTCTCGGCGGCCATTGGCGCGGCCCGGGCGGCGGCGTCGATCCGGTCACCGTCACGGGTAGCGCGCGACAAAGTTGGTGTCCCAATCAGTCAGGGCATCGCGGCCGGCATCCAGCGAGCCGCCGGGCTGGCCAGCGTAGCGGCCGTCACCGGCGTGTCCGACGCCATCGCCGCCGCTGAACGCACAGCCAGCCGGGGCCCTCGTCTCGCGCCCTGGAGCGTCGCCGGGGCGGGCGCCTCAGCGTTCGGCGGCGGTGTGAGCCCGCTGGTCATGAGTCCACTCGCCACATTGACCGGCCCTGCTGCGGGGCGGTCGACCAGCTACTACGACCACCGGACCTATGGCGACGTCACGGTGGTCCTGCCGCCGGGCGCCGCGGGCGACCCCGACGCGGTGGGCCGTGCCGTCATGGACGCGCTGCACCGGGGTTATGGCGATCAAAACGGGTTCAACCGATGATAGGTGGGCTATGACCATCGGACGCAAGCCGGCCGGGAATGACGCGGGCTGGGGCATCGTCGGGGCCGGTGACTCCCGCGGGACGATCCTCGGCTCCCTGACGAGCAACGTCTGGATCACGCAGGCCGGGGCCCGCTGCGGCCGCTACGATGCCGGCAACGCGACCGTCGGCATCGCGATCTTCTATGCCACGTCCAGCGCCATCGGCGCCCTGGCCCAGACATTCCCGACCTTTACGGCCTCGACGCCGATGCTCGACGCGTATTCGGGCGCGAACTACACCGTCAACCCGACCGTGCCGATCCCGTGGTGGGCCAACACGATCATCGCCGAGGTGATCCGGGCGCAGACCAACCGGATCGCCCACGGTCAGGACAACTCGGGCGCGATCATGCACCAGCGGTTCAACATCGGGACCGCCTTCCCCACCCCGTACAACGCGACGCAGGTCGATCCCCAGGGCGTGTCGTCGATCTGGCTCGAGACCACCGCGAACCGGGCACCATCGACTCCGAGCAACCTCGCCCCGGCCCCCGACGCCATCACCAACAGCACGACGCCGACGCTGGGCGCCGACTTCCGTGATCCGGACGAGACGGTCGGGGGGTACGCCATCGGCCAGGCGGATGCCATGTCCGCCTACCAGTTCGAGGTCTGGAACGACGCCGGGAGCCGCCGCATCCAGTCCAGCGGCAAGCTGATCGCCACCGCCGCCCAGAAGTCCGCCCGGCGAGCGACCTGGGCGGTGCCGACGGCGCTGACCGCGGCGCGGTACGAGATGCGCTGCATCGTCTACGACTATTTCGGCACCCCGTCGCCGCAGGCCCGGTGGAAGGTCACGGTCAACACCGGCGGTGCCTTCATGAGCCCGCGGCTGTCGACCACCGTCGCGACCAATGTCACCAACCAGACCTCGCCGTCGTGGCAGGGCCAGTGGACGAGCTCAGCAGGAGTCAGTGCCTCGAGTATTCAGGCGAGGGTTCTCAACGAGGACGGCACGATCGCCCGGTCGCAGGGGAGTTTCAACTACTCCATCGCTCCCGGCTCAACCGGAATCTTCACATTTGGGGACTTCGGCTGGTCAGCGCTAACGTCGGGTAAGCGGTATCAAATCGAGTTCAAGGGCATGGACACGCTCGGCGGTGACTCGCCCTGGACCAGGACGCCGCTGTTCCTGGTGAATGGGCCACCCAACGTGGCGACCAACCGGAGTCCGGCGTCCGGCCAGAGCTTCACGACTCGCCCGACCCTGGCCGCGACCCTGACCGACCCCGACCATGCGTCGTCGGCCCTCACGCCGGACTTCCGCGTCCGGCCCGTCGGCAACACCGGCACGGGGACGCTGGCCCCGGCAACCTACGCCGGCGGCAACGTCTGGCGGGCACCCACCGACGCCACGTCCATGCCCGCCCTCGGCAACTTTGAGTGGAGCGTCCAGATCACGGACCCGTACGGGGCCGCTTCCGCCCGGTCGACGTGGTCGGCGGTCAACTGGGTCACGGCGGCGACCGTGACGATCACGGCCCCGGCGGCGGGCACGATCACGACAGGCACCCCGACCGTCACGGCGACGGTCGACCGGGCCGTGACCAGCTACCGGGTGCGAATGCTCGAGACCGTCGCGGTCAACGGCTCGTACCCCGTCGCCTACGACAGCGACGTCATCGCCTCCGGCACGATCAGCCACACCATCCCGGCGGGCCGGCTGCGCAACGGTCGCGGCTACACCATCGAGCTGACCGTCGTGACGTCGGACGGTCTCACGACCGTCGTCACCCGCGTCGTGACGGTCTCGTACCCGGCCCAGCCAGCGCTCATGGGCGTGGTGGCCGCGCCGCAGGCGGCGCAGTTCGAGAGCTCGGCCGACTCGACATCCTGGAGCACCATCCGCGTCGCCTGGACGGCGCCGACCACGACGGCGATCCCGGACGCCGAGTTCGGCGGCTACCTGGTTCGTCGCAAGAGCGTGACGACGGGGGGCGAGGAGACGGTCGCGCTGCTCCGGACGCGCGGCGAGACCGTCTACGTCGACCGGACCCCCAGGTCCGGCGAGGCCTACAGCTACACGCCGGTCGCACTGCGGCTCGTCAACCTGCTCGACTGGGTGGAGTCGACGCCGGCCAGCGCCCAGGCCGTGGTCCGGTTGAAATACGCGACGCTGTCCGAGATCACGCCGAATGGCCTGAGCCTACCGCTCCGTGCCTGGCAGTCGCGAGGTGACGCGCCGGTCCGCGACATCGATGTCGTCCCGACGCTGGGCCGCAAGCCGGTCACCTTCCAGGGTCTCATGGACTACGCGGTGATCTCCGGCCAGTTCACGATTACCGACCAGCCCGAGGTCGGCGCCGTGGTCGAGGACCAGCTGGCGGTCGCCCGCGAGCTGCGCAAACCCGACGAGGACGACCTCGGACGACCCGTTCCCAAGCAGCTCTGTTACCGGGACCCGAAGCGGCGGGTGCTCTACGTGAGCGTCACGGACATCGGCGAGGAGGATGAGCACAGCGTCAGGCTGGCCCGGCTGAGCCTCACGCTGACCGAGAACGCGACCCGCCTGTCCGGCGCGACGGGGGGAACGCCATGACGATGCCCGTTTACCCCGCGCCCGAACTGATCAGTGGCGCCTACGCGATGCGGATGGAGCTGTGGCGGGCCGACCGCTACGGCCGGAAGCTGGAGCGCCTGAGCGACCGGCGACCGGTCTCCGGCTCGATCAGCTTCAACGAGGACAACGAGTTCAAGCGGCAGCTGTCGCTCACCATCGAGGATCCCGGCGCGCTGCGCCCGTTCCAGGACTTCGTCATCCCGACCATCGCCCTGGCGAAGCCCTTCGGTGCGGTCGAGGAGCGCAACCTCGGCCATTTCCTCATTACGCCGCCTGCCCAGTCGGTCGCGACCGGACGCCGCACCGGTCAAATCGAGGCCCGGGACAGCACCATCCTGCTGGCCCGCCGGCAGGTCGGGGACTTCACGCGGCCGGCCGGGGCGGATGTCGGCCGGGTCGCCTACGACCTGGCACTGACGGCCGGGTTCCTTCCCGAGCAGCTGGACATCCCCGTCGATACCGGCGTCGCGCTGGATCAGGACTACCGACCGTCACCGGGCGCGGTCGTCCTGGTCGAGGTGAACACGCTGCTCAACGCCGGCAACTGCTACACGGTCTGGGGGACGGGCAACGGGCTGGTGAAGTCGGCCCGCTACCAGGACCCGTCGCGGGGCGTGGCCAACCGACGGTACTCGACCGAGTCGGGCCTGGAGATCGTGCCGCCGATCACCGAGACGCCCAGCTGGGACAGCCTGCGCAACGCCGTCACGGTCCGCAACCTCCGGCCCGGCCAGCCGCCGATCTGGTGGACCGCCCGGATCACCAACCGGAACCACCCGCTCTATTTCGATCCGGACGACTCGAGCGTCGGCTTCGGCAAGGAGTGGAGCGGGCCGCCCGTCGACAACAGCCAGATCCCCGATGAGGCGGCGGCGAAGGCGCTGGCCGAGAGCCTGCTCGCCGCCGGCGCCAGCTACTACCGCAAGCTCGCGGTCACGACCGTGGTGGACATCGACGCCGGCGGGCACGACCTCATCGAGCTCGACATCCGCAACGGACGCGAAGTGCTCTACGACGGTCTCTGGCGCCGCCGCACCTGGCGGATCGCGCTCCAGGGGATCAGCGCCACAACGGAATCAGATCTCTATCGCTCGGAGGACTGGCAATGAGCACTCCTGATCCTGGGGCAATCCGGGGACTGGCGACCGGTCTGTGGGCCAGCCTGACGCGGGACGTCAAGGCGACCATCGACCGCCTGACGGACGTCCGCCGGGTGCAGGCGATCGAGGAAGACGGCCGGGTCACGATCGCGTCGACCAACCCCGACGCCCCGGCTCCCATGACGGTGTCGCGGTTGCGGGGTTCGACGTTCGCGCCGGGCGACGACGTGGTCACGATGCGGGTCGCCGGCTACGACGTCGCGATCGGAACGCTGGCGACGGCGGCTGACATGGTGGACAACGGTCAGGGCAATGGACCGGGTGGCACGCCCAACCAGAGCATCGATGTCTATGGACCGGGGCTGGGTCTGATCACTAGCAACCCGGCCGTAATGGATTTCAAGAACGGGTTCGCGCTCAGCGAACCCGTCCCGGACGTGGTCAGGCTCGACCTCGCCTACGGTGGGAACGGCACGGCGACGACCGTAGCGCGAAGCGATCACACCCACGTCGCGACATGGGATGTCCTGATCGTCATCCCCTACAGCATCCGCTATCAGGGCACCGTCCGGGCGATGACGACCAAGGAACGGTCGATGTGCGAGACCGTCGCCCGCCAGTTCTCCGGCCTCTATTCGATGGCCTCCGGTGGCCTGATGGATGTGCGGGCGCGGGGCGTGTTCCGCGAAACGACCTGGGATCTGGATGCCGACCTCGCCGCGATCGGGAGCGGCTTGCCGGGGTTCGGCACGGGCGTCTGGATCGACGCCCAGCACGGCCAGCGGTTCCTCGATACCTACAACGGCCGGACCTACGACGCCCAGGTCATCATGGTCGGCAAGGCGCAGATCGACTCGACCGCCGACGGGCTCACCACGGGCGGCACGCCGGGCTGGTGTTTCCTCAACATCGGGGACGGCAACTACGACTTCTACGCCGGCCAGAACCGGCTTGCGGACGTGCTGGTCCATGAGATGAACCACCAGGTCGAATCGCGGATGCAGAACCTCGGCCTGGCGATCTCGCCGGTCGATGGATCGATACCCGGCACCACTGGCGCAGCGGCAATCAACAACGAGCCGCACCACAACTGGTTCTCCGGCTATATCGCCTGGTGGGACTACAACGACTTCTCCGGGCTGACCGACGACGGCCACGGCCCGACCGTCCACGCCGACACCCTGACGCTGCCCGACATCTACGTCGACCCGGACAACGGCTGGGGTGTGTTCACCACCGGAGGAACCGGCGACTACAACCAGAGCATCGACGTGTTCGGTACCGGCGTCGGCCAGATCACGTCCAACCTTGCCTATATCGACGTCAAGGACGGCCTGCTGGCGACGGAGCCGACCGTCGATGGTGTCCGGCTCGACGTGGACTTCACCGCGTCCGGCGGCTCCAACGGCACGACAACCAAGGTGGCGCGAGGCGATCACACACACGCGGCGGCGGACATCGCCTCTGGCATCATCGTCCCCGCCCGGCTCGGCATTGGCACCGCCTCGGCCACGACAACCCTGTATGGCGATGGGACGTGGAAGACGGCGCCGACCGGCGGAACGAGCACGACGTGGAACGGCGGCGATGTCACGGCGGCGACCCACTATCGCAACGTCGCGGTCGACGGGGACGACAGCGCGAGCGTCCGGCGCTGGGCGATGTATTCATCGGGGACGTTCGAGTCGTACGACGCCAACGGCTTTGTCCGCGCCAGCCTCGGGAACGGGTCGCTTTCGCTCTACGATTCGCTCGGCACGCAGACCGTCTACCTCCCCACGACGGGCAACCCGAGCGTTCCGCCCCGCTTCGCCGTGACCCCCACCGTGGGCGCGTCGGGCAGCGCGGTGAACGTCAGTCTCACGGGGCACACACACGTCAAGGGCGATGTCGGGCTCGGCAACGTCGATAACACGTCGGACGCGAGCAAGCCGGTCAGCACACCAACGCAGACCGCGCTCGACGCCAAGGCACCGCTCGCGTCGCCGGCCTTCACCGGAACGCCAACGGGTATCACCAAGGCGCACGTCGGGCTCGGCAACGTGGACAACACCGCCGACACAGCCAAGCCCATATCAACGGCGACGCAGGCCGCGCTCGACAGCAAGAGCAGCACCGCTCACACGGTCTCCCGGCCGACCTCGAACTTCACCACGACGGCGACCGGCACCGTCGTCCCCACGGCCACCCTCGGTATCACGGTGGGGGCCAACGAGGTCTGGGAGTTCGTCATCGACCTGTTCACTGGATGCAGCGGGACCGGCGGGACCAAATGGGGCATCTACTGCACCCAGGCGGCGACGCTGCGCGGCAGCGCGATCGGCATGGCGGCGATCCCGACCGCTGTCACCTCGGCATCCCTGACCACGAACGCCGGGCTGAGCGGCGTCGCGTTCAACACCGCCGCTCGCCAGGACGGGTGGGTCCGCATCGCCGGGATCATCGCCAACGGGGCAACGGCGGGAACCTTCTACCCGGTCTGGGGAGCTGGCGTCGCGGGCGAAACCAGCACCCTGTACACCAACAGCCTGATCGTCGCCCATCGCATTGGGTAGGGAGAACGACGGATATGACCGACTACGTGAACATCGTCTACCCGCCGGGCACCATCGTCGAGACGCACCCCGACACGCCGGTTGATGGGCAGGGCGGACGATGGGACTGGTTCCGGCACCGGGAGGACGGAAAGCTCTACGAGCAGTGGCCCTACTGGACGCCAGACCCGACGCCCCCAGCGGAGCAGGTCGCCGTCGGGGAAGCCCGCTCTGCACTGACCGACGCCGGGGCGTCCCAGACGCAGCTCATGTCACGGATCGAGGGACTGCGCTCTGGCACGGGGCTCACCAGTCTCACCGCCCTGCGGACCGCCATCGTCGCTGCGCTCGATCAGCAGGCCGTGACCAACGCCAAGGTCTTGCGGGCGGCCAGCCGGACGCTCGACGCCACGGGGTCGAAGGGGGGCTGACCGTGATGATCGGATGGGAGGGAGTGACCGGTGTCAGATGGGGTTCTCGTCGTCACGATCCCCGCCTTGATCCTCGCGCTATCGAGCGCGGTGGCCGCCGTCTGGAAGTGGCTGACGACCAGGGGCATGACGAGGAAGCGCAGCGCCGACCGGACCACCGTGTCCGACGAGGTGACCGACACCTACAAGTTGGTGGCGCGGAAGCTCAACGTCGAGGTGGAGGAACTCAACGAGACCGTCGTCCGGCGAAACCGGAGCATCACCGACCTGAACCGGACCATCGAAGATCGCGACCGGACCATTGCGGACCTGCGACGGGCGATCGGAGGGCAGAACCCATGAACATCGTCGTTCGGTTGATTGATTGGGTAGAAGGGATCGGCGCTAAGCGGTACGACAGTCAGGCCGATGCCGACTGGCTCAAACGAGATGAGGACAAGCGGGACGCGGAGGCGTTGCTGGAACGGGTCCGGCAGCGGGCGGCGAGCCCGATCGAGCGCGCTGTATTGGGACAGCCACCCCAACGGAGGCCGGAATGATAACCACGCTGCGACACCCATTGCTCTGGATGATCGGGAGCGTCCTGCTGGCGTTCGGCGGGTTGTACATCCTGACCGACTTCCAGACCGTTCACTGGCTCGACCCAGTACTGCTGATCGTGATCGTGGTCGCCTCGGTCGCCGCCGCGCTGTCGTTGCTAATCCAGACGAAGGACTGGACGGCCCTGAGCGCGGGCCTGCTGTCGTTCTTCTCGGGAAACGCAGTCCTGTGGGTTTACGCGCTGGTGGGGCCTCGCGATGAGACGGGCAGCCTGTACCCGGATGCCGTCGAGTTCCTGCCCGTCATTGCGCTGTTGGTAGTCGGGGCGATCTTCTTCGTCTACGGGATGATCCGGGGCGGCTGGGCCTCGTTCCGATTCCGGGCCGAGTCCGATCGGCAGGGCCGCGAGGACATCGCCCGCATCGGTCAGCAACTGACCACGATCAGCCGGGAGGCAAGGGACGCGGTGCGGGAGGCGGCGACCGAAGCCGTGGAGGCACGGAGCGCGGCGCGGGATGCGGCGACCGAAGCCGTGGAGGCATCGGACGAGCGGACGAGGATCATGCTGGAAAACGCGGCCAAGCAGGAGACGCTACTGGAAGTGAAGAACATCGTCCGCCCTAAAGAGCCCGATGACCACGACCACGAAGACGACGGGTCGCTGACCTGATCAGCGATTTGACGGCTCCGGCGGCCTCAGCCGTTATGGCTGAACGGCTGAGGCCGCCGGGGCAGGCAACCGAACTCACCAACCAACCAACCATCCAGGAGGATCACCGACATGCCGAAGCCCGATCACGCCGGACACGGACGCGAGTCCGCCCCCGGCCAGAACAAGCCCCGTACGTTCGTCAACGACGCCGGTGAGCAGACCACCGGCACCATGAACACGTTTCATGAAACGCTGAAAGATCAGGGCTACCGTCCGGTCGAGGATGCCGCCGAGACCGAGCCCACCGACGATCCGGCCGTGAGCGATCCCGGGACACCCGTCCCGGCAATCTAACCGTCGAGCCTGCCCCGGCTCGCCTGCATCCGAGGATCGACCAATGAACATCACGGATTTCAGGCTCTATGCCGTCCAACATCGCCTCGCCCGGATGTTGAGAACAGTCGTCGGATGCACTCCATATCGCTTCGCCGTGACCGTATACGGGTCCAACGACGAACGAATGGCATCAACATCTACGGCCGTCAAGATCGTGTTCTTGCCACGGCGCATGTTCTCTGCTTGTGTGACCGGTTCCAAGTGTTCCGGGTTGATGCACGACGGATTGCGGCAGAGGTGGTCAAGCACGATCCCCTTTGGGATAGGTCCGTGAACAATTTCATAGGCATCGCGATGGGCGTACAGTCGACGGCCGTCTCTGGTCGTCAGCCCGTACCCAAGCTTCGTCACAGCCCCTTGCCAGACGTGGCACCCCGTATCCGGGTCAACAACCCATCGAACGCTCGATTTCCTGCGGTGATGTCCGATCTTCCACTTCGCGAACGGCTGCCCCTTACCCTTTCGCCGCCGCTCTACCCGTTCCCCGCATCCGCAGGCACAGTATCGAACCTCGTCCATCGGCCACGTTACCTCCGGTACGATTATACATTACGGGGGCGCTCATGAACGTGCGGGACTTCAGACTTTTCGAGTACCACGGGATCGTCACCCGGATCAGTGACGGCGACACGTTCTGGGTCATGACCGACGAGGGAATGCGCGACTTTGCCGAAGCGCAGATCCGCATCCTGTTCGCCGACGCGCCCGAGCTCCGGGGGCTCACCCGCGTCGCAGGAGAGGCAGCGAAGGTGTGGCTTACCGATAGGTTGCTGGGCAAGCCAGTCTGGTGGTTCAGCAAAAAGGACAGCAAGAGCTTCGACCGTTGGCTGGGCGATGTCTGGTACGCGCCGAACGAGTACGGCGAGCTTCGGCATCTCTCCGAGGACATGGTTGCCGCCGGGATGGCCGTCCCGACCGATGACCAAGGTCGCCACATCACGACAGGAGAGACGGCATGACCCCAGGACTCGGACGAGTAGCTCCAAAAACGTGGGAGCATGTCGACAAGTACCCCATGCGCCGTCTGGCCGCTGTACCGGAGGTCTGCGAGCGCACCATCGGTCTCAGCAGCGCGTGGCGTCGCATTTACGATCAGGGGCCGACCTCCATGTGCGTCGGGTTCTCGTCGTCCATCGAGCAGTCGCTGTCCGAGCGACGGACGTTCGACCCACGCTGGCTCTACGCCCGGTGCAAGGCTTTATTCGGGAGGCGTCGCCCGGGGACGACCCAACCAGTGCGCTTTCAAGTGCGCGGAACGCTCCATTGGGACAAGATGGTCAGGATTCACGCAGCTTGGATTGCTGCATGTGTGATGGAGGTCGTACCCCTCAGGAATCGAACAAACCAGTTCGGCGTACAGAACCCGATGGGCCAACTCGCCTCCTCGCTTCCCATACCCGTACGAATTGCGGCACCTTTGCCAGACCCAACAGCCAGATTCGGAGTCAACCACATAATCCGGACCATCCGGGGCGCGATGGTGGGAGCGGATATAGCGTTGCGGCTGGCCCTTCACATGCCCAAGCTTCGTACGGGTGTAACCCGCAACTGGTGTTGGTCGCCCACAACCACATGCGCACAGAACTGTAGTGTTCTGCGGCAATGGTTGCTCACGTCGCCGTTCCTCGACCACCCGCTCTCGACAAGCTCGACAAGCTCGACAATAACTGTAACGACTTGCCCGGCCGGGCCTTTTGCCGGTGCGCTGGGTGAACGTATCAAACGCATCTGTCGGGAGATCGCGGTCACATTTGCGGCAATGACGGGTATGATTAGTCTGCATTTCAGTCCCTCCAGACTGATTGCCGTGCCCCGGGCTGTTAGCGCAGCGCCGGGGTTTGTTGTGCCCAAATTATACCGCGACCAGAAGGAGGTGACGGCATGACTGTTCGTCCATTAGGGAGACTAGTACCGCCAGACGATAACCACATTCGTAGTTATCCGATGCGTCGGTTAGCTGCTCCGCCAGACGTTTGTGAGCGGACGCTGTCGCTCAGCAGTCGGCACCGCAGATTCTACGATCAGGGCGCTACCTCGATGTGCGTCGGCTATTCGTCATCGCAGGAGCGATCCCTGTCCGAACGCATCACCTTTGACCCCATCTGGTTGTACCGGCAGTGCAAGAATCGCGACAGCATTCCCAACGAGGACGGCACGTTCCTCCGGGTCGCCTACGACGTGTTGCGGGAGCAGGGCGCCCGCAAGGCCGGGGCGGCCGGACCGGACCCGCGGTACGGCGTTGAGCGCAACGAGTGGGCCACATCGGTCGACGACATCCGCCACGCCATCGCCGAGGGCCGGGCGGTGGTGATGGGCACGAACTGGTACCGCCGGATGTTCACCCCCGAACGGCGCAACGGCCTGTACTGGCTGCCGGACGGCGGCGGCGACCTCGGGCGGCTGTCCGGTGGCCACGCCTACATCCTCAACCGGGTCAGCGACCGGTACGAGGCGTTCGCCACTCCCAACTCATGGGGGCCGAGTGACCGCGACTGGCACCCGGACGAATCCGGCTGGCCGGTCTCAATGATTCCGTTCAGCCTCATCGAGCGGCTGCTCGCAGAAGACGGGGAATGCGTCCTCGTCGTCGACCGAAAGGAGACGCAGACATGACCACGCTCACCTTCGGCAACGTTCCGGCACCGGGCATGGACATCATGGACATCCCGTCCAGCGTCAATACGGCCTGGGACGATTTGGGCCAGAGAGTCCCGAAATTCGTCGTTCTTCACCGGATGTACGGGACCCTGACCGGGACTGACGCCTATTTCCGCACCGACGCCCGGACGAAGGCCCTCACGGACTACGGCATGGACCAGAGCACCGGCCGGATCATCCGGTGGAACGACCCGTGGGGGCGGCGGGCGGCGTGGGCCAGCGGGCCCTACCAGTCGCCCAGCGGGGACGGCCCCGCCATCGTGGCGAAGCTCGGGATTGCGGCGATCAACCGGGATGGCGTCTCCATCGAGATCGCGGGGAGTGGCGGCGATCCCGTCAGCGCCACGGCTTACGGGGAGCTTGTCGCGCTCGTCGCTTGGCACGCCGACCGGGCGAAAGTGCCGCACACCCAGTTCCCGATCAACCCGGCGACCGGCCTGACATTCGTCATGTGGCACGGGGAGTTCAACGGCCAGAAGCGCGACACCTGCCCCGGCTCCGTCGTCGCGGCGTTCACCGACCGGCTCATCACCGATGTCACCGCATTGCTTAAGCATCACCAGGAGGCGGTTACCGTGGCGGTCGCTGCGGCGCCGGTCCCGTCGCCCCCCGTGGCATCAGTAGAGCCGCCCACCGCACTCGCGCTCCCGGCCGGTGTCACGCTGGCGATGATGGGGGACTGGTTCGGGGCCGTCGCCCCGAGCGGAGCACAGTCCTCCACGTTCCGGTTCGATCCCGCGGGACCGCTGACCAAGCTGTGGCTGGCGCGAGGCAAGCGACTGGGCGTGTGGCCGCAACTGCGTGAAGTGACGCAGACCGGCAATGTCCGCGTCTTCAGTTTTGAGGATGGCTATCGAGTGATCGCTGGGCCGGATGGTCTGAAGGAGGCCGCCTGACGAGATGAAAGGGAAACGCCGATATCTTTCAGGAACCACTATCCAGATGAAAGGGTTGTCACCATGACCGACACCGTTGACGTCGCCGTACCCGTCACTGACCCCGGCAAGCAGCAGCTCACGACCGCACGCGACTTCTGGCAGCGGATCGCCAGAACCATGTTGCAATTAGTCGCCGGTGGGGCATTGGCCGCGCTGACCAATCAGCTCGCCTCGGACATCCCGCCGGCCTATTCCGCGTACCTGGTCCTCGGCTACACCCTGCTCGTCACGGTGGCCCAAAACGCCGTGGAGAACCGATTTCCGCAGGCGACCATTCTTAAGCGGCCAGCCGTCGTCTGACCGGGCAGCTTCGACGCAACAGCACGGCCCCGGCGATCAACTCGCCAGGGCCGTTCTGTTGTGCCTATCCCGCGATCGGCGCGACCTCATCCGGGTCGAGGTCGCGTTGCCGGGCCAGTTCACGGAGGGCCAGCCAGACAGAGCCGGGAATCGGGTTCCGGCCGGCCTCCCACCGGGCGACGGCGTCACGGGTGAGGCCGAGGGCGGCGGCGAGCTCGGTCTGGGTGAGGCCGAGGAGCGCACGGGCGCGGCGGATGCGGTCGGCCGGGTCCCGCCGGTCGAGCGGAATGCCCGCGGCGAACGCGTCGACGACGGCCTGGAGGTCGGGAAACGTCGCGCTGATCGGCTCTCCATCGAACGTCGTGTGTGACCAGGCGTCGATCAGCCCGTCGTCATTCCGCTCCCAAAAGCCGAGCGTGTGCTCGTCGCCCCGGAGGATGCTGCCCTCGCGGGTGTTCAGGTTGGATTCGGTCCGGGCACGGATACGGCCGTTGCTGCCGTGGTACGGGTTCATGGTATCGTCCTCTCGTCATTGTCCGTGACAGCCAGCGGCCCGGCGGGGAACCATCCCGCCGGGCCGCTGCGTTGCCGGTTACTCCTCCCAGCGCGGCTCGACGGGGATGTTGCCGACCGCATCGAAGATCGCTCGGGCGGTCAGGCCGTCCGGCTGCGCCTGGAAGCGGCGACCGATGACCCGGTCGATCTCGGCATCGACATCGACCAGATCGAGCTGCGCGTCATCGGCGAGGCGGCGGGCGTGGGCGAGGATGCCCTGGCTGTGATCGACGGCGACGGCGACGGAGCCGGTCACCGGCTCGTTGGCGTATCGCTCGCTGCGGGCGATCTGGTTGATCGTCGCGGCGGCGTGCTGGACCATGCCGCGGAGGACTTCGCGGATGTCCTCGACCTGATCGGTGGTGAGGGTGAGGGCGGTGGTCGTGTCGGTCATTTGTCCGTGACTCCCTTTGTGTGATCCGTCACCCCGGAGCGCCTTTGGCTCCGTTCGGTGTGTAGATATATTCTACATGAGGGAGGGGATGGCGTCAACAGGTTCTAGGCCGATTCCGGCACCACTATCCGGGCAATCGTTGTCCGAGGGTGTCGGTCCGTGCGGTGGAACCCGACGGTGATACTGATGGTGAGCCTTCGCCAATTCGTGTGGTATTATTCGCCCCGCACTGCCCCGGACCACCCGGAAGAATCGGCATTTCGGCCTATCCCACGCAATCCCCCCATCTCCACCATGTCGAGCACAGGTCCCGGTTCGCCGGGGCCTGTCGCTGTTTTCGGGCGGGCGATGGTGAAATCGATGGTGAGGAAGGACCGATTTTCGGCATGACAAGACTCATGTTGTCGTACTTCCCGCCGCCCCGAACAGCCGATCACCGAGGTCGTCGGCGGCGCGGCGGTGGTCGTCCCGCGAGGTGTGGCTGTAGAGATCGAGGGTGATCTGGACGGAGCGGTGGCCCAGCCGCTCGGAGACCAGCTTGACGTTCGTCCCGGCCCGAACTTCCAGGGTGGCATTCGTGTGCCTGAGCTGGTGTAACGTGATCGGGGTGACGCCGGTGGTCTCGATCAGACCGGCGTGAACGCGCTGCCAGGTCGTGCGGGCGAGGAAGCGCCCGTCGCCGCGGTCGAAGACCATGCCGTCGTCGTGCCAGACGGCCGAGGCCAGGCGGCGGCGCTTCTGCTCGGTCGACCAGGCACGCAGGGCCGCGACGGCGGACGCGGGGATGGCGTTCTCCCGTTCCCGGCCGGTCTTGGTGGACTCGCCCATCACGACATGGCCGGCCAGGTCCTTCGTGAGAGAGCGCTGGACCGTGATGATGCCGGCATCGAGATCGACGTCGGCCCACTGGATGGCGCAGAGCTCACCCGGCCGCATCCCGGTCGAGAGCGCGACCCGGTAGAAGGCGTCCCACATGGGCTCGCCGGCCAGCGTCACGATGACCCGCTGGACCTCGGCGACGGACCAGGTCGGGATCTTCTTCTTCCGGGCGATGGGGTAGCGCAGCCCGACGGCCGGGTTGACCGGGATGATGCCGAGCCGGGCGGCCTCGGCCAGCGCGGCGGTCAGGACGCGGCCGCTGTTCTCGATCGTGTTGGGGCCGTACTTGCGCCGCCGGGCGTCGTCGATCCAGTGCTGGATCCGCCCCGTCGTCAGACCCTCGATCCGGAGCGTGCCGAGGTCGGGGTAGATCAGGCGCTCGGCCCGTTGGCGGTAGGCGGCGTGGGTGGCCGGCTTCCAGCGGCCCTCGCCGCGGTCGAGGTAGTCGCCGACGGCGTCCTTCACCGTCATGTTGGAGGGCGGGACGTAGCGGCCGTGGCGCTTCTTACGAGCGACGTCGCGCAAATGGTCCTCGGCGGCGTCCTGGTCGGGAAAGGACTTCGAGCGCCAGATCGTATGCCCGGTGTCCTGCGGCTCCGGCCAGCGGGCCCGGACCCGTTCGGTCCCATCGGTCAGCTGGTAGCTGAGCACGTAGCCGTCCCCGTAGCGGACGCCCTCGCGCCGGCGTGGTTCTCGACGTGCCATCAGTCGTCCCGCTCCCGGGATGGCCGCACGGGCCGCGGCGAGACCGGGACCACCAGCCCGACCGAACCGTCGCCACTGGCCGGGGAACGACGGTCGAGCAGCGCCCCGATCAGCGTGATCGCCACGTCGAGGTCGCCGTCGTCGAGCTGCTGAATCAGGTTCTCGAGGTGGGTGAACTTGTCGCGGGCGTGGTTGAACGTCAGGACGGTGTCGGTCATACCAATTCCTTCAGAATGATCAGGCTCTCGACGAGCGACGAGCCGTTGACCATCAGCGTGACGATCAGGCAGATTAGGACGCAGGCGGCGAGGAGGACGATCAGCTCAACGGCTTGCCAGAGACGGAGCTCGATCATGGGCTTCCTTCCGGTGTCTCTGCGACGGATGTGTTCGGCGGGCGAGTGAGATCGAGGGCGTATTGCACGACTTCCACTGCCTGGGGTCTGGACATCTGCTTCATCAGATTCGACACGTTGGTTACCTGATCCTTATGTGGGTGGTGAAATCGAGGCTCCACGAACTTGAGACCGTTGAGACGGATCATCTTGGGGTCAGGCTGGCGACTGGCGCCCAGAGTCTTCTTGTCAGGCAAAACCCACTTTCGAACCCTGACAATCGTCACGTTGTTGGCATCGACGTAGCGCGACATCTGATGGGTCGATCCAGCGGGAACGGCGAGGTTGCCGTCATATCCGGCGAACCCGACTGTCACTGGCTCAATCGTTTCGGTAACTTCCCTGAGGTGACCTGCTTGCAGCGCTTCACTAAAGCCCCCATTATTGAAGAGGTCCTGACGGTCCGGGTCGCACATCCGGATTCGTCGTTCAGGAGTACTAGTCATGCCGTCCTCGCTTGAGCAAAGCATTCGAATACAGTTGGCGCAGGCGATTCAATCGCAGGAACTGAGCGATCAGTTCTACGATTGGCTAAGCGATATCGCCTCAGATCTTCCCATTGGCGAAGACTCCGATGCGATGGACTTGGCAGACCGCGCCTTATTGGCTGTCTACTCATATCGTGATGGGTATATCGGGGTAGACGCCCTCTGGGCGCACCTCGATTCGCTTCTAGTCATTGCGCAGCCTTCATCCTCGTCGGCCTTCAATCTCGTCCGCCTCTCCGTCGAGATGGCTGAACAAGTTGGGTGGCAGGTCTCGGTCGCAGCCCACGTCGTCACCCCACCAAGGGAGATTCATTCATTGGTGGTGGACTCGTTTCCGTCTCGAGTTCCGATGCTGACGGGTCAGGATCTCCCTGGGGTGGCTGTTCGTCACTACTGATATAGGCGAGTGTTTGGTCGAGGAAAAATGGAACCCGGCCGGCATAGCGGTCGTCGATATAGAGCTCGAACCAGAGCAACCCAGCCGAACTTTTGCTCGTGATACTCAAATCGATGTTGAAGGTCGCGCCACGGATCGCCATCGGGTCAGCGGCTTCTGGGCCCAAGTCAAATACATGGCGAGAGACCGGGGCGCGGGCAACGCCCGGGTGATTCAGCACGATGCCGAGAACATGCCGTTCAGCACTCCATATTCCCCGCACGATGATGTACAGGGTGTAGTGAGCTCCGGGTAAGGGCGGGCCATCCTCGGGGTACCGGGCGGCTTCCAGATCCGAGAGCGGAAAGGGAATGGAATAGGTGACATCCGCCCGATCTACGATGCGGACAGCAGTTACAACGCCATCAGCCTCTCTCAGGACCTTCTCGCAGATGAAGGCTGCGGTCAGTTCGGGGCCGCCCATCGGCGGCGGGTCTTCGGGTACCCATCCATCGACTGGGAGCTGGTCGGGTTCCTGCAATGGTTTGCTCATCGCTCACTCCTCCTCGAACCGGGCACCGCAGGCGTTGCAGAAGGGGGCGGCGGTCATGGATGGATGCCCCTGAAGGATGACAACGGGCCGCCCGACGTTGGGCGGCCCGCCGATCCGATGTGCCGTGAACGTCAGGCGCGGCGACCACGGATCAGGCTGATGCCACCGGTGCCGATCGAGGCCACGGCGAACAGGGCCAGCAGGATCGTCGTCATGGTGATCGAGGTCGCGGCGGTGCTCCCACTCCCCGTGCTCGGCAGCGTCGTCGCGGTCGTGGCGCTGGTCGCGGTCGTCGTGGTTGCGGCGCCGGTGCTGGTCGTCGTGCCGCCGGTCTCCTCAACCACCGGCGCGGTCTCGACTGGCTCCTCGACGACCGGGGCAGTCTCGACCGGTGCTTCCGATGGAGACTCGACGACGGGAGGGGTAACGCCGAAATAGCTCTCGAAGGTCACGGTGCCGCCGGGGCCGACGCCGCCCTGGCAGGCGATGCCGTCATCTCCGGGATTATTTCCAGGGCGACCATCAAGGCCGTTGGGGTCACTCAGATCGGCATCGAGAATCCGCTGTGCATCATCCTGCGTCGCGATGTCTCCGCAGTTGAGGACATCCTGTGCCGACGCCGGCGATGGCGTGACCGCGAACAGACCGAGGGCGAGGGTGACGACCAGTGACGCGGCGATGACGAATCGGTGCATGCTGGACTCCTTGTGAGGCTCTTCGGGGGTTAGTGATGTCTTGTGGGACGACGATGGCGGGCCACGACTGCGGGTCATAGCGCGTCTCACCGTCAAGCCTGATGGGCATCAAGAACGGACCGGAGTTCTCGCACACCGTTGGCGAGGGCGTCCGATCGAACGACGGGGATGGCATACGACGCTTTGGCGGGGCCGTCAGCGTCGGTGCTCCAATAGCTTGTATCGGTTCCCTTGCTTGCTGGGGTTTGCAGGATCACAGCGCCAGTTACCCGCCCGAGCTCCACTTGCACGCCATAGACCGCACGATAGTCCCAAGTCACGACCTTGGCGCCACCCGCCGCGCCCGCCATAAATCCCGGTTTATATATGTAGATGCGCTTGTTCGTCGCAACGATCTCTTGCCCGTGGACCCCAGGGACGACGGCCTCGGCGACCTCTCCATCCACAGCTTCATCCGTAATTCCGTCCAAGGCTTGCTGTGTCAAACCGTTCCCGGCAACCTGGCTCCACATCGTTACCAGCCTTGCCGACCGTCGGCGCTGAACGTCTTCCTGTCGAGCAAGACCTAACGTTGTTTGCTCGGTCACTCGATTATGGTCTTCAACCGTCTTGCGCAGGCTTAGCCCATCTATCAACCACCAGACGCCAACACCTCCTACCGTGCAGGTCATCATCAAGCCAGTCGCCCACTTCCCAAGGTAATAGCGGTGACCTCCGAGGAGGCCGGTCAACAGCCAGATGACATAGGCCGTTTTTGTTGACTTCATCGTGTCTTCCTCTTCCTGTCGAGCAGCCACGAGGCGAGCAAAATGCGTGTTGCCGGAGTGTCACCCACCATTCACCCCTTTCAAAATGCGTACATCTGTTCTACTCTCCAACCATAGCAGAACGGTGGGGAGGGTCCATGTCGGTCGAAGGTGCAAGGTACGAGGTCGCTATCACCATCCATGACTACCAGACCAGCCAGCAGGTTTCCCGCCTGCTGACGATCTACCTGACGGGCGATCACGCCCGGATCGTTTGCCCCGACGATGATGCCCTTGATGGGTACCAGCTCGATCATTCGAAGCTCTCCGGGTTGCTCTTGGCCCTGTTGGGCTGCGACCGAACCCGCAGCGTCAACTGAGCGATAGACTGAAACGCCGCGATGGTGACTGCATCGTGCACCGGATCAAGTACGGCCAGCAGCGATGCAATCTCGCGGACGGTCTCATCACGATCGAACCGGAACAACATCGTTCCCTCTTCACTCGCGTCAACCTCCTCCTCAGTCAACTCGCCGGCAGCAATCAACAGGTCAACGTGACGCACCCCGAGAGCTTCGGCCAGACGCCGTCTGACGCCGGCCTCCGGGAGCTTCGTGACCCCGCGCTCAATCCGGTTCACCGTCGTCGCAGGGACCTCCGATCGAATGGCCAGGTCCTTCTGCGACCAGCCTAGTCCCTCTCGCCTCCGCTCAATGTAGGTTCCCAACGTCTCTGTCATAGCGGTCACTGTAACGGTATACGTAAGTCTTGACAGTACATTACACATCCTGTATTCTATGTTCACGACATCTGCAATCTGCAAGTCGATAGAGGGGAGGCAATCAAATGGGTCACGTAAGTCCGGCACCGCGAAAGGTCGTTCAGACAGTTTCGCTGCGGCAGGACCAGCGCGAAGCGGTGATCCGGCTTGTCCATGAGGACCTCAAGCACGGCAACCTCTCCCGGTACATCCAGGACCTGATCGACGCCGACCTCGCCGAACGGGCGAAGCAGGCTGTCGATCCCCAGGCGGTGGCCTCATGACCGACGCGATCCGGCCGGCGCTGACCGTCGGGGACATCCAGCAGCGCCTCGGGGTCGGGCGCAACACCGCCCTCGACCTGATGCGGGACGGCGCGCTGGCGGAGATCACGGTCCGCGACGGTCGCCGGTGGAGCATCCCGGCCGACTCCTTCGACGCCTGGTGCGTGGAGCGCGGCCGCCTGGCTGCCCAGCGAACGCACCGGCAGGGGACCGCCCCGGCACCGACGTTCATCCATCGCAAGACCGCCTGACATAACGACCCGGAGCGAGCCGGGACACCCTGAAGGAGCACGACATGACCGCAATGACAGACACGATGGTGAGCGAGATGGCAATCAGCCAACCGGCCCCCGCCAGGCGCGAATCCCCCCTCGGCGAGGCGATCCGGAACCGGCGCATCGAACTGGGGATGACGCAGCACGACCTCGGCGAGCGGATCGGGTGCGATTTCTGGGCGGTCAAATTGATCGAGCGCGGCGCGGTGCAGCCGATGCCGGGGCAGCGCATGGCGATCGAGGTTGCGCTGCGGCTGCCCATGGGCACCCTCGACGGGCTGGGCGGCGCCCACACCGGCCCGATCCGCTCGCAAGCATCGGCGACGCCGGTGCTCCCTCTCAACGCCGACGCTCCGTGGACCACCCAGCCGGGAAGGATGCGCACGTTCATCCTCGTGCTCTCGTGCCACGGCGAGCTGATGTTGTCACGGGATCTGAACGAGGCGGCGGCGGCGATCGACCAGTCCCTATCGGCGGTGATCCAGGCGACCGAGACGATTACCCATGACGGCCAGTGGTTCACCTGCGTCCTCCGGTATCGGGCGTTCGAGGACCTGTTCAGGTCTGGCGAGGAGGAGTAGGCGATGTCGAACGTAGCCAGCATCCAACTTGACTCGGGAGCCGTGGTCATCCTCAACGAAGAAGACCTCGGCCTGATGGAAGGCTCCCGATGGCGAGTGATGAAGCCCTACAACACCGCCTATGCGGTCGTCAGGAAGGGTGAGCGCACGATCTTGATGCATCGCCTGATTACTGGGGTGGTCGATCCAGCTATTCACGTTGATCACCTCAACGGAGACGGGTTGGATAACAGACGGGCGAACTTGCGCATCAGTACGTGCGCTGAGAACGCTCGGAACCGCGGGTTGAACCGAAACAACACGACTGGCTTCAAGGGCGTTAGCCGCACGTCTCATGGGTGGTGTGCGGTGATCGGCCTGAATCGCAGGAGCAAACATCTCGGAACCTTTGACGCACCGGAAAAGGCAGCTCGCGCATACGACGTAGCGGCCCGAGCACTTCACGGCGAGTTCGCGTTCCTCAACTTCCCCGACGCGGCGTGCGACCTCATCGACCGGACGGTGGCGCCGGAGCCGGACCAGACGCCGGAGTTCTGATCGCAGTACCGGGCGACGCTTGTCGCCCGGCCTGCTGAGCCACCTGGCCGACGCATTGGCCGGTGACTCGTCATCCCGGAACGGTCCGGGTGGCTCAGCAGGCCGGGGGAAGATCCAACCCTCGGCTCCCCCCACCACTTCACGGGCGACCGTGGGGCGGTGGAAGCGCATCGGCAGCATCTGCGGGGGTGTTCTCCGGCGAGGTTGCGGGACCGATCCGGAGCCTGGGCAACCAGAGCCGGTGCGCTTTCACCGCCGGGCCTCAGGCGAGGTCCACGGCGGGGTACGGACAGCGTAGCGGTCAGCAGGGGCTGACCAATATTCGGCACAAAGGAGTGGCGCACGTGAACAAAGGGCGGGTCAGCACGGAGCTGGTCGAGGAGTTCGAGATCGTCATGACCCATTACGCGGAGATCGCCGCCGACGGCGAGATCACCTACGAGGAGAACCGGGCGCACACCGTCCTCATCACCCAGCACCACCATCGGCTCATGGGATTCGACTTGGTCATCAAGTGGGTCCGCACGGCTCTAAGCCGCGGATTCAGTGACCGGAGGATCCGGGAGATGCACCGGGATGTCTTCTTCGACCCCTACGGCAGCATGGCGGCCGACTAGACGCCAAAGCGCCCTCGACGAGGTTCGTCGAGAGCGCATCGGACAGGACGTAGCGAGCGCCCTGATCAATTTTCGGCCCTGAAGGCACGGAAGGAATGGTAAGCGATGACGAAGGCAATTGCACTCACTCACGGGTTCTCAGCCATCGTTGATGACGACGTGTTCGAGGAACTCAATCAGCACCGCTGGGCGGCTTCAGGCAATGGAACCGGTCGACTCTACGCAGTCCGACGGACGCGAGTGCCGGGCGGAAAGCTGCGGTATATCCGAATGCATCGGGCCATTTGCGGCGACACAGTCGGCATCGACGTTGACCACATCAATGGCAACTCGCTCGACAACCGTCGATCCAACCTCCGAGCGGCGACGCGGAGCCAGAACATCGCCAACCACGCTGGGCCGTCTCAATCAGCATCGGGGTTTTGGGGAGTCTATCGGAGCCAGCGGCATCCGGCGGGCTGGAAGGCAAATATCAGAATCAACAACAAGAAACTTCATCTTGGGTACTTCGCTGATCTGGAAGAGGCCGCGAGGGTCAGAGACCGGGCGGCGCTGGAAGCCTGGGGCGAGTTCGCAACACTGAACTTCCCTGACGAGGTGGCGTCATGAACGACCGACCACAGCGCATCAAGTCCGTCCGCCGACCCGTCGACACCGCGCACCTGCCACCAATTTTCCGAATGGTCGGGGCGTACCGCAACGTGGTGCCGGTGACAGGACGGGACCTGGAGATCATGGCCAGCCGGGGCGTCCGGCTGATGACGACTCTCCCCCCGGTGGAACTGACCGACGACCTCGGCGGCGGTGCGGCATGACGCGAGTGTGGAAGATCGAACGCGGCCCCGACGAGATGCACGCCCTCCTGATGATGGGCTATCGGCAGGTGCACCGGGATCTCAACCGGCGACGGATCGGACGGACGATGTGGTTGAAGCTGGCGAGGCGGATGGCATGACCGAATCACGAGAGAAGTTGTATCAGGGCGAGAGTTCGCCAGCCGTCGTGGCCATGCCACGCAACCTGCCGTCACTGCTGCCCAGCGACGGCGAGCTCAGGACGATGCTCGCGGTCGCCGAGCAGTTCGTCCTGTCGAACCTGATGCCCGACTCGGTGAAGACGGCGGCGGCGGCGCTGGTCATCATCCAGAAGGGCCGTGAGCTCGGCATCCCGCCGATGCAGGCGATCGGCGGCATCCATGTCATCAAGGGCAAGCCGACCTGCTCGTCCGACCTCATGATGGCGCTGATCTACCGCGACCACGGCGACAACGCCCTGCGCTGGACGGAGACGACCAACGAGTCGGTCACGCTGGCGTACAAGCGCAAGAGCTGGCCCGAGCCGTCACTCTTCACCTGGACGAAGGCTGACACCGAGCGCGCCCAGATCCGGAACGAGAACAACGCCAAGTATCCCGGGGCCATGCTCCGGGCCCGGTGCATCAGCGCCGTCGCCCGGATGGCCTTCAACGACTCCATCGGCGGGATGCACACACCCTCCGAGATCGACCCGTCCTACGACGACGACGGGGTGCGCCGCTTCCAGGCCGACGGCAACACCGAAGCCCGGGCGATCGAGACGACCGCGACGATCACCGAGGCCGAACCGGCCATGACCACCGACGACGATCACCAGCGCGCGCTCCGACGACTGCACGCCGTGGCTGCCGAAGAGGGAGTCGATCGCGACGACGTCAAGCAATTCATCGCCGACCTCAAGCGCATCCCGGTGGGAGATGTCCCGTCACGGCGCGACTGGTCGCTGCCGTTCATCAGCTGGGCCACCACGAAGCTCCAGCTACGTGGTGCTGAGTGGGTCGCCGACCGGCAGCGCGACGACCAGACGGTTGACGCCGACGTCGTCGTCGAGTACGGGCTCGAGGGCACGGTCCGCCGTCCGCTGACGACCGGCGAGTTCGTTGATGAGACCGGCCAGATCGTCCCGGCCGAGGACGCCGCCGCCGACGAGCGATTCCCGTCGACACCAGCGTCCCTGCTCTCCGACGAGGACATGCAGCCAGGGCGCCGCAACCCCGACGAGTGGACGAGGTAGATGAGTCCATCGCCTCACCCCCGGAGGCTGGCATCGCGTCAGCTCCGGGCACTGCTCTGGATCAGGGCTGATGGCAAGTGCGAGATCTGCGGCGATGCACTGCCGCACAACTGGCACGCCGACCACCGCATTGCCTGGAGCACCCGTCCCGAGACCTATGTGGCCGACATGCTGGCCCTCTGCCCTCCGTGCAACCTGCGAAAGGGAGCCATGAATCTCCGCAAGCATCAAAGCGAAGTACTTGATATCTGCCGCGATATGGCGGTCAGCCGATCCGGCAGGCAACTGCTGGTGTCGGTGACACCAGGCGGCGGGAAGAGCCTCCTCCCGGTAATTGCCGCAAGCACCCTGATCCCGAGCGTGGTTGACGCCATCTGCTGGGTCGCCCCTCGGGCCACTCTCTGCTACCAGGCGGAACAGACTTTCAAGGATCGCAAATACCGGCGATTGCTAAACCACCAACATGAGATCCGGTGGATGAAGGAACAGACCGCTGACCCGTCCCGGGGTCTAAGCGGCTTCGCAACCACGTTCAACATGATCGGTCACGACACCTATGGCCTCCTGGCGCAGGAATTTCGCCGGCGACGGTACGTTCTGGTCTTGGACGAGGCACACCATGTTGCGGTTGGTAGCAAATGGCACACAGCCTTACAGCCGCTTGTGGACCGGGCCGCCGTCGTGATCCTCATGAGCGGGACGTTTGAGCGCTCGGTTCGGGGAGAGCGCGTCGCTTTCGTCCCATACCGGGAGGTCGTGAAGGCCAATGCCCGCGGCTGGGAGATTGACCTCGACGGCACCGGCGACAACTGGGAACGCGTGGCGTACTCGCGTCGCGATGCTCTCCGTGAGCAGGCGATCAAGCCCCTGGTGTTCGAGCACGCTGACGGGCGAGTGCAGTATCTCGACGGGGACGGTCATCGCGTGGCGGTGGACTCCCTTGCGAATTCCGGCTTCGACGAGCGTCCCGCACTTCGGGTGGCACTGACGACCGAGTTCGGCATTGAGCTGATGCGAAAGGGCATCAACCACTGGCACCAGTACCGCACGGGAACCAACCCGCGAGCGAAGTTGTTAGTCGTCGCCGGCGACAAGAAGCAGGCGCGGGCGCTGCTGGCAACTCTCAAGGCCGACGGGATTGAGCGAGCCGGCATTGCTATTAGCAGCGATGGTACGGGCAACGACCGTCCGACCACCGAGAACGAAGAAGCTCAGTCCCATCAGAACATTCAGCGATTCAAGATGGCCGAGGGAGAGAACCGACTCGATGTCCTCGTCACGGTGGCGATGGCGTACGAGGGGCTTGATGTTCCAGCCGTAACACACATTGTCTGCCTGACCTATTACCGCAGCAAGCCGTGGATCGAGCAGATGCTGGCGAGAGCGGTTCGGGTCGATGCAGAGGCCGGCCCCTATGGCGTACAGAGCGGCTTCGTGTTCGCTCCTGACGACGAGAAGCTGAGCGAGGTCATCCAAGACATCCTCAACGATCAAGCCGCGTTCGTTCCGGAAGTGACGAGTTGGGAGGCAGACGATCCCCGCCGCAACCAGACATCCGGCGATCGGGACACGCCGTGGCCGATCATCCCGGAGTTCTCAACCGTCACCACCACCCGGCTGAGCGATACCGACGGCAACCAGATGGATGCCGCCCAAACGAAGTGGATGCGAGAGCAACTGGAGGCCCATAACCTCGGGGGCATCAATCCGCTACAGGCTCGAATGATTGTGGAACTGTTTGGTACGTCGTCTGGCGTCCGGCCGCCGGATGATGTTGAGGCGATCGTGATTGAGGCTCCCGGGATGACGGAGAGCGATCTTGAAGACCGATATCGTACCTATATCCATGAGGCTGCTGGGAAGCTGGATGCGCGCAGAGGCGTTCCGTGGGGCACCACCAACGGAGAAATCCTGAAACGCTTTCAGAAGCCACGTGGAGAGATGGGTTCGGACGAACTCCGCCAGGTCTGGGTCGTCATCCAGCAGTGGGGCCGGGAGCATGGACGCGCCATTAGAGAGCGGGTCGCATGAGCATCCTGACCACCCGCCAGTCCGGTGGGGCGCGGGAACTCATCGGGGATATCAACGATGACCCCGGGTCCAAGTACTGGTCAATCGCCGTCCGGGAGCAGATCCGGGCGTACCTCCAGGACGCCAAGCAGAGCGTCAACCACCTGGAGTCGTCCATCGGCGCCATGATCCGGTTCGAGGGATGGCGCGTGCTGACAGACGCCATCGACACCCCGTTCACGTCGTTCGAGGCGTTCTGCCGGCACCGCTACCCCTGGGGCCTCGGTTATGACCCAACCGCCCTGGACGCCCTGATTGCGGAGCGAACCCGTAAACAGTCGCCGGCAGAGATGGCAGAGACACCCAAAGCGATTCGACCCGAAGGCCGCCCCGGGGATACGTCTAACTGTGTTGATAACACAGTTAGCGCACAGGGGCCCGACGCTGAATACCTGACCGCCCGGATCGCCCGCGACGCCCCTGATGTCCTCGACCGTATGAAGGCGGGCGAGTTCGCCAGCGTTCGTGCCGCCGCGTCTGCTGCTGGCCTCGTCAAGCCCCGCATCTCCATTTCTCTCACTGATCCGTGTGCCGCCGCCCGGTCGATCAGCCGCCGAAGTGACCGTGACTTCATCAGCGAGCTGATCGCCGAGCTGCATCACGTCGCCGACGGCATGGAGAACTAGAAGCTATGGCCTGGATCGAAAGTCATCAGGAACTCGGCGCCCATCCGAAGACCCGGAAGCTGGCGCGTGTCCTTGGGATCAGTCGACCAGCCGTTGTCGGGCATCTTCAGTTCCTCTGGTGGTGGGCAATGGACTACGCACAGGACGGATCACTGTCTCGATTCGACGCCCTGGACATCGCCCTCGGGGCGGAGTGGGACGAGGACGCCGAGACCTTCGTTCAGGCGCTCACGTCGTGTGGGTTCCTGTCCGAGAAGGACGATCACCTCGTCATCCATGACTGGCACGATTACGCCGGCAAGCTCATCGAGCGTCGCGAGAAGGACGCCGCCCGGAAGCGGGGCGACCGCCGTCCGCCGGACAACACCCCGCAGGAGTCAGCCAAAACCGAACCGTCCAACGGAACTCCAACGGACGTCCATCGGACGGCGCACGTAACCGTACCTAACCGTACCCAACCTAACCCTACCGAACCTCCTACCGGAGTTACGACCGCGCCAAGCGCGCAAACGCCGCCGAGGCCGGTGAAGCAAGCCAGCGGCAAAAAGCCCGTCACGGTTTTGGCGAACGCCGAACGCCCCCCTGTTTCCGAAAATCCCCCCGCTGGTCCGCCGCCGTTGCTGGTTGACGCGCCACCGGCCCAGCCGTTTGACCTGCTCGAAGCCCTCTGTGACGAAGTTGGGGCTGATCTGTCGGTGCTGGCGAAACCGCAGAAAGACAAGCAGCTCAGCGTCGCCAAGCGGCTGGTCGAATCCGGCATGACGGCCCGGGATGTCCGGGCGATGACCCGCTGGCTGCTGGGACAGGACTGGGTGACGTCCGGCGTCGACCTGTTCCTGCTCGAAAAGCAGCTCGGCAAGTGGCAGATGCAGGGCAAACCAGCCACCACCACGGCTAAGCCGAGGGGACGCGCTGCGGCAACTGAGCAGGTCTTTGACGACGCCCTAAGTCGAACTCGTGGCCACCCGCCGCCTAAACCAGCCCGCTACGACAACGTTTTTGACGTGACCTGAGGACCGATATGGCCGACGAAGCCGCTGTCATTGCCGCCCTCAAGGAACTTTCCGAGGGCTACCCGGACCTGACGTTCACCAAGGCCAACCTGGACCGGTACGTTCTCTGGCTTAGTCCGTTCCCGACTAACGCCGTGTTGCTGGCAATCGCCTCGTGGACCGAGGAGGACAACGCGTTCTTCCCGAAGGGTCCGCAACTGGTCGCTCGAGCCAAGTCCGCAGCCGGGACACGTCGACCACCGGAGCGACCCAGGCATCTCCCTCAGCGGGGAACGATCGTCACGGGACTTCAGGCCGGAATCCATCAACCGCTACCACCATCCGAACGACCAAAGGAACTTCAGCCGACCGCTGGAACGCCCGATAGGAGCAACCGACCATGACCACACCCATCCCCCTCGGCCTAAGCGACGACCAGCTCGACAGCCTCCTCACCGAGCCGATGCTCGCCTATGACCCGAGCGCCGTCGACGCCCTGCTGGACGACATCGCCCGGTTGCAGGGGCCGGAACGGGACGCCGCGATCACCGGGGCCATCGCCGCCACGCCCGCCTGGACGTTGCCTTCGCATCTGTTGGCGAAGACGGAGGGGCATTCATGACGAGCGAGACGATTACCCGCGCCGTCACCGGCTTTCAGGACATCGCCGATCGACACGGCGTCACGACGACGATTACCGGCGGCGGCCGGTCAACCACGTTCGGGCCCCGCAATCCCGGTCGCGAAACGGGAAGCGGAGTCTCGGCGCCTCGCCCCATGACGCTGGTCGACGGCGGCTGGGACGAGGACGACGGCCCGCTCGATCACTACCCGGTGCCGGACCCGGAGGACGCCTTCGACGACGCCGAGAGCGGCGGGTTTCGCAACGAGTTCATCGAGGCCGACGGCCTGGAACAGATCGCCGACGCCCTGATCGCCGCCCACCCCGCCCTCCTCGGCCACCTGGCCCCGTTCCGGATCGCGTTCCGCTGGAAGCGCTCCGGCGGCGGCACGACCAAAGCCACGCTCGGTGAGTGCAAGCGGCTGTCGGGACTGGCCCGGCATGCGATCCAGGCGCACTTCCTCGTCTGGTTGGCGGCCGACCACCTGACCGGTCTCTCCCCGACCAACTGGCACGTCGAGGCGTTGGTGATGCATCAGCTGCTGCACGCCTCGCTCGACCCGAAGACGGCCAAACCGATGATCCGCGACCATGATTTCGCCGGGTTCCATGCCGAGCTTCGGGTCTACGGGCCGTGGCACGAGGACCTGTTGCGGGCCGGGGAGAGTTTCCTCCAGGTCCCGATGTGGGACGACGACCGGTGGTCGCCGCTGGGCAGGTTCGTGCCCCTGATGGGAGCGGTGGCATGACAGAGGGACTAACCGACAAACAACGATTCCGCGGCGAAGACGGCAAGCGGGGCTTCGGCATGCTCACGGAGCGTGGCCTCGATTGGTCGCTCGAAGCGTCTAGCAAGCCGCCACGGGCTGCGGCCTGGGTGCGGGGCCGGAAGGCCGAGCGCATCGAAGTCCGCCACCCCAACTGTTTCACTGCCGCTCTCCGGATGTTCGATGCCGTGCGTGAGAGCGACCTCGGCGTTACCCATGCTGGTCGAGTTGCTGGGCATCAGCTAGCCCTGGATGGTGTGGCATGACCTACGGCGACAAGTTCCGGGCAATGGACGACGACGAGCCGCCCATCGTCTGGGAGCACTCGGACGGCCAGCACACCGCTCGCTTGACGGTCTATCCCACGGGTCGCGTCACGCTCGCGATCGAGAACGATCACGGCCCGCTCGCCCAGCAGATCGTCGTACTCGACCGGACGGCGGTCGTCGCGCTGTTCCGGTCGGCGGGCGAGGGCCTGATGCACCTCGCCCAGACGATGCGGGAAGGGCGGACGGCATGATCATGCCCTACTACCATGACTCGACATCGGGGATCACCATCTATTGCGGGGATGCGCGGACCATTCTTCCCCAGTTGGCCTCGGCCAGCGTCGATGTGGTCATCACCGACCCGGTCTGGCCCAACAGCATCCCCGAGCTGATCGGCCATGCCGACCCATACGATCTGTTCGTCTCGACGGCCACGTTGTTCCCGCGACTCACGTCACGGGTCGTCGTCCAGTTGGGCTGCGACTCGGACCCGCGGTTCCTCTCAGCCGTTCCGACCGATCTGCCGTTCCTGCGTGCCTGCTGGCTGGAATACGCCCGGCCGAGCTACAAGGGTCGGCTCCTGATGGGGAACGATGTCGCCTACGTCTTCGGGCGATGGCCCAAGAGCGAACCGGGCTCCCACCTCATGCCGGGTCGCATGGTTCAGACGGTGGCCCACGACGGCCGGAACGATCACCCGACGCCGCGACGACTCCAGCACGTCAAGTGGCTGGTGAGATGGTTTGCCCGTGGTCTGATCCTCGATCCGTTCGTGGGTAGCGGCACGACGCTCGTTGCCGCGAAGCATCTCGGCCGACCAGCAATCGGTATCGAGATCGAAGAGAAGTACTGTGAAACGGCCGTCCGCCGGTTGCAGCAGGCTGTCCTGCCGGGACTCATGACGGGGGCAGCAGAATGATGATCACCGCGACCAGACCGACCCTGACCACCACCGAGTGGAGCCTGCTGTACCTGGTCGCCGCCGGGGTGCCGCCGGGCCTGATCGCCGACCTGCTGGGGTGCGAACGGGCCGACCTCGTGGCAACGATGGGCGTGATTCTCGCCAAGCTGCGGCCGGGGGTGACGCGATGACGAGCCGAGTCGTTCACATCAACGACCACGTCGAAGGGGCGGTCTACATCGGCCGGGCGATGCCTCGACAGGGGCTCAAGGCAAGTCCATTCGCAAACCCCTACCGGATCGGCGGGGCGGTAAGTCGGGACTACGCTATGACGCTCTACGAGCAACACCTGACCACAACTCCGCATCTTTGGGCACTCATCCCGGAACTGCGGGGCAAGCCCCTGGCCTGCTGGTGCCGGCACGACGGCGAAGCACCATCGGCCGACACCCGATGCCACGGCGATGTCTTGGTCGGACTGCTGGCCGCGTTCAGCGACGAGCAGTTTCGGGAAAGGGCGATGCCGTGACCGAGGCCATCACCGTCGCCGCCTACCTCGATACCACCGACGAGGAATTGCTTCAGCGGACGCTGATCGAGGCCGCCGACGCGCTGGGCTACCTGACGCACTGGACGCCCGACAGCCGCCGGACGCATGCCGGCCATCCCGACGTGACGATTTGCGGGTACGGCCTGTATCTCAAGATCGAGCTGAAGACGGCGAAAGGCCGGATCCGACCCATGCAGATCGTCTGGCTCCGGGAACTGCGACAGGCCGGGATTGACGCCCGGCTGGTCCGCCCCGCCGACCTCGACGGACTGCTGGACCTGCTGCGTCGGGTGGCCCACGGGGGCCGGACCCGATGACTGACCCCGACCCGACCAGCCGCCCCCAGCCCGAGAGGAGCCCGACCATGAGTGAGACGACGAACGGCACCCCGGACGACACGACCAACGGTGATGACGACCTGATACAGATGATTGAGTCCATTGCCCATGAACTGGGCGCTGAAGTGCTGTCCGATGAGCAGCTTGCCGGGCTGATCGAATCGGGAGAACGGCAAGCGATGGAGCGTGACGACCAGGCTCGATCCGAGGGGCGCCGGTTCATGGATGAGGAAACCGACACCGAGTTAATCGATACCTGGTGGGCCGATGCCAAGGGGTGCCGATCCGTCGAAGATGCGGCGGCGCTGGCGCATCGTCTGATCAGTGATTACCGACACGACTACGGGACGATCTGCCATGCCATTGGTGCCGCGTCCTACGCGATGGCCGAGGCGATGAACGCATCGCCGTCCGGGCATATCACGAACTTTCAGGCTGGGGCCGTGCAGTGGATGTGGCTGCGGCACTGGAATCAGTGGGAGTCCGAACCACGTCGCCTTGTCGAGTACAACGACGTGCTCTACCCGCAATATGACGAGCGGTTCTCTGCCATCTCTGGTGAGACGGCGGACTGGCTGAGGGAGCGAGCTGCGGCCAATCTTGTCGGCTCACCTCACGCTCACCCTAACGTGGCAGCTCGCTGGCGCGAGATCGCCGCCGGGCGGTTCCCAGCGTTTCTCCACATTGAAGGCGCCGCCACCGACCGCCCGACGACCCGACCCGCCGCCCCCAGCCTGAGAGGACCCCGACCAATGAGCGAGACGACGAATACCAACGGTTCATCCGACCAGCATGACTTTGATCGCTTCATGGCGGAACCCATGACGGCGGACGAATATCGACTGATTCATCGGACCATCTACGGATGCAATGACGACCACCCGATCCAGATCGACGGCGCTTTCTCGTTCGCCGCCACCGACCGCCCGACGACCGACTCGACGGAGGGGGAGGGATGACCCGGTTGAAGCCGAACGAAACGCGCGCCCAATTCAAGGTTCTGGTCGAAATGGATGTCACATGCCCTGCTTGTCACGGGTACGGGGGAAACATCCTGATTCGGCTGGATGACGGGTCAGAACTTCGCGAACCATGTATCCGCTGTAACTACGATCGCACCGTCAAGCAGAAGCGATGGGTTCACCCGGAGACCGCGGAGCGGATCGAACAGGACCGGCAGGAGCATCAGCGATTCCTTGCACGCCGGAAGGTCGCTGACGACGCCTGGCACAACCGGACGACGGGAGCGAATCCATGACCCGCGCCATTCGCCGCCGATGGTGGCACGGGCTGGCCTGGGTGTTGGTCCACGTTAGCTCCGCTTCCTCGCAGATCACCCGCAAACTGTTCTGGCTTCAGACCCGAGCGTTCGCCCGATTCATCCGCGCCGGAGGGTGACCCCATGACCATCCACAGCACCTATCAGCGGGATCGCCCCGACGAATACCGGGAGTTCCAGCGCCTGCTCGCGGCACTCGCGGCGACGCCAATCCATCACACCCAGCGCCGGTACGATCTCATCGCCGACATCAAACGACTTGGAGGGTACGCCCGATGACCCACGACCACACCGACATCCCGGCCCCACTCGTCGCCGCGATCCTCGAGGCGGCCGTCGAGGCTGCGGCTGAAGCCACCTATGACCAGACCACCGACAACCGCGTCGCCTCATGGGATGGCATCGACCCTCGCGCTCAGCGAGCGTACCGGAACATCGCCCGATCAGCCCTCAGCGCCGCCCTGCCCCATCTCGCCGGCCAACCACTCGGGGTGATTCACGGGGCGTTCGCAGCCACACCGCCGCCCGCCGCGCCGGAGCTGGATCAGTTCAGTGCGTGGTTCGATCAGCGAGCCAACGACGAGTACGGGAAGGTCGTCGTCTATGACTTTGGCCGTGATGAAGACGATGACCGGGTGCGGTCGATGGCCGAGGCGGTCGCCCAGTTCCGGGCCAGCCAAGGCCGTCGAAATGACGGGCAATGATGAGTGGCCACGTTCTTTGGACCGAATCGCTGACCGAGGTCCGGCGTGCGACGGACGGAGACGAGCGTTATTGTTTTCGCTGTCGAGTACGTCGATCATTCGAGCACGTCGTTCTGGTTCCACCGCTGGACTCGTGGTACGGCCCTACGCACAAGATCGTGTGCTCGGCCTGCCAAACCGAGGACGCCGACTGCTTCCCCGGCCGGGAACGCGAATGGTCGGATGGGGTGAGCGAATGAGCAGGTTCGACAGGGAGACAGGCGATGACGACCACGATCAGCGACCGGTTCTATCGGCTCGTGTGGGAGTACGGGCGCGCCGCGTTGCAGTACAAGAGCGGCGACCCCGCGCTGGACGACTCGTCACACGCCCGACCGTTCCACGAGACGAAGGAGGCTCTTGTGGTGGCGGTGGCGAAGATCGAGACCGAACGTGATGCGGCGGTGGCCCGGCTGGACGAGGCGGAGGCGCGGATCAACCGGATGCAGGTTGCGCTGTCAGATATCGAGCAGTACGTCCGGCTCGGCGACGATGAGGGCATCTGGGGCGCTACTTCACGCGCACTGGGATGGCTCCAACCCGGCGACCTCGATCACATCGACCCCACGGCGGCGACGGACGGCGGTGCGACGTGACCACCGCCGAGACGACGAGCGGCGACTTCACGGCGCCGCTGCCGACCTGGCGCCAGTACGCCGACGAGGTCCGTCGCGAGGGCGTCGTCCTGCTCGCCGACGCCGTGACCGCCGCGCTCGATGGCCTGCCGTCGGGACGAGGCGTCGAGCGACCGATCGTGTTGACCATCACCCGGCACGACGACGCGGGGAGCTGGTACACCGTGACCGCCCGGTACCCGCGGGGCCGTCGTGCGACAGGGGCGGGCGCGATGTGACCATCTGCTAGACTGATTCCGACGAGTCGCTGGCTGCGGATCGCCGGGCCGGCTGCCTGGCTGGCTTTGCCGTGGGACGTACCATCCGTACCCTGAAAAACCGGACGCTCATGCTCAACGCCCTCGCCGATGGTGAGAGCGTCATTACTGCGTGCGAGATGGCGGGTATCGGCAAGCGGTCCTACTACGATTGGCGCTGCGACGACGCCGAGTTCAACGCCGACGCCGACGCCGCCATGGAGCAGGGCGCCGACCGCCTCGAAGCCGAGGCGATGCGCCGGGCACTGGACGGTAGCGACGTCCTGCTGATGTTCCTCATCAAGGGCAAGCGACCGCACATCTACCGTGACAACGTCAAGCATGAGCACTCCGGGTCGGTCACGTTCTCGGATCTCCACGCGCTCGCCGGTCAGGCGGCGCCGGAGTGACGGTTGCCGGACGGCTTCGCCCAACCGAGGCACGCGACATCCTCGGCTCAGCCCAGGATCCGGTCTGGTTCTGCGAGCACGTCCTCGGGCACGATCCCTGGCTGATGCCGCGTCAGATCATGCGCGCTGTCAATCAGCCTCGGGCTCGGGTCGCCGTGAAGTCCTGCCACTCCTCAGGGAAAACCTTTTCGGCGTCCGAGATGGTCCTGTGGTGGGTATTCGTCATGCGCGGGATCGCGATCACCACGGCCCCCACCTGGAACCAGGTCGAGAAGCTGCTCTGGCGCGAGATCCACATCGCGCATGCCGGCTCGCGCTTTCCGCTTGGCGGCGAACTGATTCAGACCGAACTCAAGCTCGGGCCCAACACGTTCGCGATCGGCCTCTCGACCAACGAGGGCGTCCGCTTCCAGGGCTGGCACGCGAGCCCCGGCCACCCGATCCTGATCATCCTCGACGAGGCGCCGGGCGTGGCGCCGGACATCCACGAGGCCATCGAGGGTATTCGTGCCGGTGGTGACGTGCGCCTGCTGGAGCTTGGCAACCCCGTCATCGCTTCTGGTCCGTTCTACGACGCCTTCACCACGCAGCGGGCGTCCTGGACGACGTTCACGATCGACGCCCTGGCGACGCCCAACTTCACCGACGACCTGTCCCGCCCGATGACGATCGAGGAGCTCCGGACGCTGTCGGCCGACGAGCTGGCCCACGCCCCCCGGCCCTACCTCGTCACACGGCAATGGGTCCGGGAGAAGCTGGACGAATGGGGGGAGGGATCGCCGCTCTGGGCCAGCCGGGTCCGGGGTCAGTTTCCGCAGCAGGGCGAGGACGCGCTGCTCTCGCTCGCCTGGCTGGAGCGGGCGTCCTCACCGACCGACCCGATCCTGGCACTGGCTGAGCCGATCGTCGCCGGCGTCGACGTTGCCGGTCCGGGCGAGGACGAGACCGTCCTGACCCTGCGCACTGCTGGTCGCACCCCGCACCAGATCGTCTCGGTCCAGTCATGGGCCAGCGCCGACCCACGTGGCGCCGTCATCGCCGCGCTCGCGCCCTACCGCCATCGGCTCGTGACCGTCAATGTCGACGCGATCGGCGTGGGCTACAACTTCGCGCTCCACCTCGAGGACCAGGGCTTCCCGGTTACGCAGGTCAACGTCGGTGAGCGGCCGACGTCGGACTACACCGAACGGTTCGCCAACCTCAAGGCGCAGCTGTACTGGTCGCTTCGGGAAGCGCTTGCCGCCGGCGACATCGTGGGCCTGACCGACGACGTCGCGGTGAGTCAGCTAGCGTCGATCCTCTATCGACAGGACAGCCGGGGCCGGGTCGCGATCGAGAGCAAGGAGGCGGCGCGGAAGCGCGGCGTCAAGAGCCCGGACCGGGCGGAGTCGGTGATGCTGGCGTTCGCGCCGCCGCGTAAACGACGAGGAGTGGGGTCCGCATGAATGAGCCGACCAGGGAGGCTGTACCGATGACCCGCAACGAACATGATCGCGACCGGGACCACGACTCTGGCCGGTTCGTCAGCGACGCCTTCGCCGACGCCAATCCGGACACCACGACGTCCGAGCTGGTGGCATCGCACGCCGTGACGGCCGACATGGTCGAGGAGGCGACACGAATCATCGACCAACTTGCGTCGAGCGGCCCGGCAAGCTGGTGGGCTGATCCGGCGAACGTGGCCCTGATGCTCCGGGTGGCGCTCGCGGCGAGAGGAGGCGGGAGGTGAACTGGTATGTGACGGTGATTGTGTTCCAGTTGGTCTGTCTTGTCGGCATAGTCGCGGCCCTGCCCCTTATATGGGCGATCGAGACGGGACGCCTTGACGCTCATCTGGACGACATCCGTGGCGGCCGGATCGTCGGCACCTGTGTGGGTCTGCTGGTTATTGCAACAGCCTGCGGGCTTGTCGTAGGGATGGTGGCGTCATGACCCTTCCTGCCGATCCCCTAAAATGGGCCGTCACCGCCTTCCGTGACGGCCGGAACCTCAACTACGAGACCTACGCGAAGTACCTTGCCGGCAAGCAATCACTGGAGTTCGCGACGGATCGGTTCCGCCTGGCCTTCGGCGACCTCGTCGAGGCCCTGACCTACAACCGGTGCGAAGCGGTGGTCGACGCCCACGCAGACCGCCTGCAGGTCGCTGGCTTCGCCGCCGACGACGGCGTCCTCGCTCAGGCGGCCCAGGCCCTCTGGGACGCCAACCGGATGGACGTCCGGGAGGGGCATGTCGCGACCGACGCCTTTGCCCTCGGCGACAGCTATGTTGCCGTTGCGATGCACCCTGAACCGGGGCGAGGCGTCCAGTTCTGGACCCTGGACCCGCGTAACGTCCGGGTCCATTACAGCCTGGAAGCGCCGGGAGAGATCGACCTGGCCGCTCAGACGTGGCAGACCGAGGACGGACACTCCCGGTTGACCCTCTACTTCGCCGACCACATCGAGAAGTACGTCAGCCGGACCAGGACGCCGTCGGGCTTGCCTGTCAGCGCCGTCGCGTTCGAGCGCTACCAGCCTGCGGACGAGCCGTGGCCGGTCGTGTTCCCTCCCGGCAGACCGGTCCCGGTGTTCGCATTCGCCAACAACGGGCGGACCGATTCCTACGGCGCAAGCGAACTGCGCAACGTCATCCCGATGCAGGACGGCGTCAACAAGACGCTCGCTGACATGGTGGTCGCGATGGAGTTCGCGGCTTTCCCGCAGCGCGTTCTGCTTGGTGTGGACCCACCGACCCCCGAGGAGCAGGCGATCTTCGACCGGTTCATGACGGGCGTCGACCGCATCCTGACCCTGAGCGATGCCAACTCCAAGATCGGGGAGTTCAGCGCCGTCAACATCGCCCAGTACCTCGCCATCGTCGAGTTCTGGGACAAGGCCATCTCCCGAGTCACCAAGGTACCGACGCACTACCTCGGCATGACGGGGGACTTCCCATCCGGCCGCGCCCTGCGGATCGCGGAGGGGCCGTTCATCGCCAAGCTCGAGGATCGCCAGCGGGCGTTCGGCGCGGTCTGGTCCGACATCATGACCTACGCCCTGATCCTGGACGGCAAGAGCATCGAGCCGGGCGACCTGCGGGTGAACTGGAAGAGCGCGGCACCACTGAGCTCGGAGGATCAACTGGACCTGGCGTTGGGCAAGAAGACGCTTGGGATGCCGTTCCCCCAGATCCTGCGCGAGCTGGGGTACGAGCCGACGCAGTTGGCAACGATCCTCGAAGACGGGCAGACGGACATCGAGGCGGAGCTTGCGGCGGTCCGGGAGGCGAAAGCGAAGGGCCTCCAGCTGATCGAGACGCTGCGGTCGCCATGGGCGCTGCGTGAGGCCGGGGTGCCGGACGACGCGGTGAAGGACATCGAGGAGCTCAACGGCATGGACGCGATGGACGGCCTCGGCGACGTTGGGGGAGGGCCATAGCATCGCTTCGCTGAGCCCGTCCCGGACGATCAACCGCTAGCCACCGAACAGGAGTAAACCCATGGCTTTCACCTCGACCGCGGCCGGGAACCTCGGCGCCCACCTCGCCAACGCCCGGGTCAACTGGCTGACCGGCCCCATCAAGATCATGCTCTGCGCCTCGACGTTCGTCCCCAACAAGGACACGACGATCTACAAGAGCGACGTGACAGGCGAGCTTGCTACCGGAGCGGGCTACACGCTCCGGGGACTGGCGCTGACTGCCAAGACCGCCGCCTATGACGCCGCGACCGACACGACGCCCCTGTCCGCCGCCAATGCCGTCTGGACGACCGCAGCGGGGCAGACGCTTACGTATCGTGTGTACGTGATCTACAGCGACACCGGCACCGACACGACCTCGCCGGTGATCGGCTGGGGCGTGGAGAGCGCCGACCAGACGGCGTCCAATGGTGGTACCGCGACCATCACGTTCGACGCGACCGGCATCGTCCGGCTGGCCACCTAATCCGTGCCCGGTCCGTACACACGGCACACCACCGGACAGGTGATCGACGCGATCGACATCAACGAGCTGCAGGATGGGCTAGAAGGCGCGGCCCCAAGCATCGTGACGACCGCTGCCTTCGATGACTTCGTGAGCAATACCGGGAACGGTGCGCTCGGCTGGAACAACACCTTCGGCGTGTCATCCAACTCCGTCGTCCATTACACCGGGCATCCGGGCGTCCTCACGCGGTCCAGCGGTGCGACGGCGAGCAACTATGCCGCGCACATGCTCCCCAACGGCTTCGATCCGGTCGAGTTCTTCGACGTGACATTCATCTTCGCAATGGGAACCGCGTCGGCGGGCGCGGACGTCCTGTTTCGGGTCGGCATCGGATCACACAGCGCATTGACATCCAATCCGTCTACCGCCGGAGCGTGGCTGGAAAAATTGGCGGCGGATACCGCCTGGTGGCGCGTCACCCGGAACGCGAGTGTCCAGACTCGGGAGACAACAGGCATCAACGTCGTCGCCCTCGACTGGATCAAACTGCGCATACGCCGGATCTCGTCCACGAGTATCGGGTTCACGATGAACAACGCCTCCGAGGTGGCCATGACGACCAACCTACCTTCGGCCGGGCAACTGGTCCAGCCATTCTTCGCAATCCTCGGAACGACGACGACCGCACGGACGGTCCTCGTCGACCTGTTCACGATGACCATTACCGGCCTCGCACGATAGGAGCGGTTCCGTGGACATTCTCGTTTCCATTAGCGGCGCGCAATCAAGCGGCGGCGGCCGTCTTTCCGCCGGCCTCCTCATCGCTACCTCGACTGGATACCAGCTTCAGGCCGACATCATCGTGGACTTCGCTTCCTCGACGACGCAGATGAACGCCAACGTCCGGTCACAGGCTCTGGCGATCCTGAACGGCAGCGGGATCATCGCAACGACCAGCGACCGGATGCGTGTCGCAGGCGGCTTCGTCTAACCAGTGGCCATCTTCGGGACGAGCGTCTTCGGGACCGGCAAATACGGCACCGAGGCGACGGGCACCAACGCCTCGGCGTCCGCGCCTGCCGTGATCCTGACCGCGTCCGCCCCGATCCCGGTCTCGACCGCCATCCGGCTCGCAACGGCCACCTCGCCCGCGTCCACCCTGATCGCCTCGGCTCCTGCGCCGGTTGGCACGTCCGTCCAGCAGGCGTCCGCCGTCTCTGCGGTCTCAACCGTCACCGCATCTACACCCGCTCCCGTCAGTCTGATCGGTCAGGTTGCGTCGTCGTCGGCCAATGCGGCGACGGTCACGACCAGCGCACCCACGTCGGTTAGTTCCACCGTCCGGGTCGCATCCGCCGCCACCGGCGCAGCCACGGCGACCGCGTCGGCCCCGGCCCCCGTGAGTACGGCGGCTCAGGTCGCGTCATCCCCGGCTACTGCCTCAACCGTTACGGCATCCGCTCCGGCCTCAACCTCCTCAACGGTTCGGGTCGCACCGTCGGCGGCGACCGCCGCAACCCTGACCGCGACCGCGCCAGCACCCGTCAGCACCGCGGTCCAGCAGGCGTCCTCCCTGTCTGCGGCTGCGACCGTGACGACCACGGCCCCGGCTCCGGCGTCAACGGCGGTCCGGATGGCGTCCGGCACAGCCCCGGCCAGTACCGTCGCCGTCACCGCGCCAACCCCGGTCTCGTCGGTCGTTCTCGTCGCCAGTTCAGCGGCTCCGGCCTCGGCTGTCACGATCACGGCCCCCGCAGCGACCAGCACGACGATCCGTTCCGCGGCGGGGAACATCGTTCCATCGAACGTCACAATCACCGCCCCGCCCCCCACGGCGAGCTCAACGGCGGGGGCGGGATCGGTCAGCTCGACAGCCCCGGCAACCGCCGTAGCGATCACCGTCCCCGCGGCGAGTGCATCCTCGGTCCGGGTGGCGACGTCGGCGGTGCCGATCTCCACGCTGACGGCGACCGCTCCGGCTCCGACCAGTTCGATCGGGACCAACGCCGGGTCTGCGTCGTCCGCTGCACCGGCCGTCACGCTGGTGGCCGTGATCCCGGCTCCGGTGGCGACCTCCATTCGGCAGGCGACGACGACCGCTGGGGTATCGCTGGTCACGATCACGGTACCGGCACCGGAAGGCGCGGCGCTGTCCGTCTCGACCTCGGCCGCGGCGCTCGCACCGGCGGTGACGACGTGGCTGGTCATCCCGGCGCCGGTAGCGGTTTCGACATCGATCGCCAGCGCCTCGGCAGGCGTGGTGGTCCTGGTGATCGCGGCACCGCCTGCTACTTCGATCGCGACATCGCAGGCGGCCGTCGGGATCGGTGATGCCTTCCGGGCAATCGTCCCCGGCCCCGTCGCGTTCCGAACCGCCGTGCCGTCCCTCGGTGCGTTCCGGGTGCCGGTGGCCGTCCTCACGGCGACACGGGCGACCGTCGTGCCGGTGGGTGCGGTCCGTGATCCGGTCCCCGGCCCTGGCGCGACGAGACAGATCATCCCGGCCGGTGTGGCCGTGACCCGTGAGCGAAAGGACTAGGCACGATGGCACTCATCAAGGACATCATCATCCGGGGTGACGACGAGGAATGGACGATCGCCCTGACCGACTCGGCCGGTGCTCCGCTCCCGTTGCGGACCCTTCAGATCCAGATCGTCGTCAAGCCGCCCGGCACCGACCTCGCCAGTGACAGCGACGCCCTCTATCGCCATACCGCGACCTTTGCGGCGGACGGCACGCTGACCGGCGCGGTCGGTATCCGGCTCGGCGGGACGGTGGACAGCGGCATCGTCACCGAGTTCCTGACGCCCACGGACATTGTGGCGTTGGCGACGGCCTATGACGCAATGGCCGGCAAGGACCCACGCATTCTGGCGCTCTGGGACGTGCAGGTACGGGACGCCTTCGGTCGGCACAAGACGGTCCTGTCGGGCCAGCTCTCGATGGTGCGCGACATCGGGCGCGTCCGCGACATCGCGTAACCGGAGGAGGAGGCGAACGATGATGCACGTCTTGCGCGAACCGAATTCCTATCCCATCGTGCTGATCGTGCCCCATGACGGCGCGCCGCCGACCCGCGTGGACACCGGCCTGATGGCGACCTGGTTCAAGGGCGAACTGATCGTCATGGTGTCGCCCGACGAGCTGGACGGCCTGATCGAGACACTGACGGCGGCGGTGAGCACGGCAAGAACGGAGGATGACTGATGAGCCTGCTGGACTGGTTGTTCCCGCCTCGGACCAGCCTCGCAGACTTGCATCGTCACTGGGAGCGTGAAGACGAACTTGCCAATGAACGACTGCGCATCTGGTTGGAACATCAGCGGGAGACAGAGCGCCTGAATAACGAGCAATGGCAGACGGTGACTACGCGGATGCCGAAGGACGGAGACGCAACATGAGCGACTGTAGTAACCGTTACCGTGTTGGTCTGTATCACCATCGTCCTGTGCGTCGGGATGCTGGCAAGTCGGAAGGGGTAGCGAATGGATACGGACCGGGTCAGGCTCGACGCCGACGAATGGAACGAGGACATCGACCGATTGGTCAGCGACCACTATGGGGATCAAGGGCATGACCGCGACTGGCTTCGCGCGTTCGGCGAGGGTCTAATTCGGGCCGCAAACCGTCCGGACAGCACCGATGACGAGAACGATCACGCGGAACGGGTAGGCGATGCCATCCGACCGTGACCGCAGCATCACCCCGCGTCTCGACCGGATGCTGGCCGATCTGGGCCGGGAGGTCGAACATATCGTGCTCGACGTTGCCGGGTCACCCCTGACACCGATGACGAGCGCGCTGCGCGGCCGAGCGATGCCGAGGATCACGCGGGCGCTGTCGTCGGTCTACCCCGTCCGGCGCGGGGCGACGTCACCGCTGGAGACGCTGATCCTGGACGAGGCGACGGCGACGTGGGACCGGGTGCTCGTCGCCGAGGCGGACCGGTTGCGGGGCCAACTGTCCGATCGTCTCCTCGCGGCGATCGACGCCGGCGACGACGGCCTCGCCGAACTGCTGCGGATGAGCCGTCTGGCGCCGGACCGCCGCCTAGCGATCGCCCGGTCGCTGGACGATACGCGGACATGGGTCGATCCCAACGGCTACCGGCTCAGCGACCGGGTCTGGAACGCGCGACAGGGTGTCCGCCGGGCCATCGACCAGGAGCTGCGGCTCGGCATCGTGCGCGGCACCAGTCCGGTCGATGTCGCGGCCCGCCTGGAACGGTTCCTGACACCCGAGGGGGCGCGAGCGCGGAGCCGGGTCGTGCTGCGACCGGGCGACGAGCCGGGCACCGGCTCCTACAGCGCCCGCCGACTGGCCCGGACGGAGCTGACGGGGGCAAGAGCACAGGCGACGGTCGAGGCGGCGAGCCGGATCCCGACGACGCGGGGAATGAAATGGAACCTGTCGAATCGGCACCATCCGGGCGGGGACGAGTGCGACGAACTCGCCGGGGCAGATCGGTACGGATTGGGCTCAGGAGTCTACCCGTTGACGGCGCTTCCGAGGTTGCCACAACATCCGATGTGCCTTTGCTTCTGGACGACGAGCTTCCCAAGCCGGGAAGAGAGCGACCGGATCATTCGGGCGCGGTACGGGTTGGGTTGAGGAGAGCAAGCTGATGGAGCCACGACCGGGACCGCAAGCCGAAACACCGGGTGACGACGTTCGCTGGCTAGCTATGTTGATCCGGCAAGGGCTGTTGCTCATTGTCGCTGGAATTGAGCGCCGGTACGGGATTGGCCGGCAACAGGAGGTGAAGTGATGGCTATGAGCTTGTTGGATCAGTACCTAGAGCGGCCCGAAATCAAGCGGCTACTTCTTTCGCTACGAGCCGAGGACATCGATGCCATAAAGAATCATGGACTCCGGTCGCTAGACGGACGCATCTTAGCCGAAATGGAACGGTCTGGCGCCATCGGGTTGCCGGGCATCGTCCCGTTCCAAATCGACAACGTCGCGGATTATGCACGCCAAATCTCGCGCGAGTCCAAAAGCGATAAGGGCCGCTACGATCGTTTCGTTTCGACGGTGCCATGTTTCACCCCGCCATTCCCGTCGACTTGGTTTGAGTGGAATGATCCATCGGCGGGGCCCGATGAGGCGACAGTAAATGCCGTCCATGTTGTGGCGGAGGACTTATGGGAGTCCCTAGAGCCGGATGAAGCAACGGCCGTCGGGGAGCGGTATTACCTGAGCAAGCTACCGCCGGGTTGGTCCCACCTTGAAGGCATCTCGCTTGGGCCGGTGCGGTGGGTCCTGGACGTTTTCTCCCATTTCCGAGTGCGCGGTCGCGTCATTGACGCCTATGAGTGTCTGCTCGTTCTTGTAAGCCCGTCAGGTGAACTATCAACGGTCTACCAGAATGGCTCGCCTGCTGGAGCGGCGACACTGACCTATAGCAGCGACCCAGAACGTTGGAGAGTCCTCACTTTAGAGCAGCAGAATATCCGGGCCCGCACGCTCAAAGAACACTTCGCTACAGCCCTTATTGCAATCGGCTTCACTCATTGTAAAAACGTCAGCCAGGTCGAGTCGCCGCCGACCCCGCCGGACGTTGCGGCGAAGCGACGCAAAAAACTGGGACGCCCCGAGACCCGGTTTCGTCTCTTGATGATCGACCCGATGCGCGAAACCTTTGAGCGTAGCGAGGGGTCAGGCGAGCCAGGGCCGGGTCGGTCGTTCCATATCTGCCGCGGCTACTTCGCCGCCTACAGCGAGGATAAGCCGCTCTTCGGCAAACTGACAGGGAGGTTCTGGAGGCAAGCGCACACTCGCGGTCATATCGTCAACGGCGTCGTCGCCAAGCATTACCAGGTCAAGCATGGCGAACTATCGCAACTGACGGCGCCATGATATAGTTCCAATCAATCGCATAAAGGTCAGTCCCCATCATGGGGCCCGCCCGCTCTCGCTGGAACCGTCGCGCAAATCGCGCCTGTTCCTGACCGGAGCGGGCTTTTTGTGTTTTCCGACAGGGCGTGATGCCGGACGGAACTACTGGCGAGGCGTGATGCCAGCCAAAAGGATGAGGCGTGATGCCAGATCCCTTCTACGGACGGTTGTTCTTCAGCCCTTCTGACGGTGGCGGTGGCGCGGGCGGAGAATCCGCTGGCGGCGACGGTGCCGGGAACGAGACGAGCGGCGACGCCGACGCGTCCGCCGCAGGCGACCAGCCGGACGGCGCCACCGACCGTAAGGCAGACGAGGCCAGGGACGAGAAGCCGGGCCAGGGTGACATCGACCGGCTAACCAAGGCCCTTGATGCCGAACGGCGACAGACCGCTGCCGTTCAGAAGTTCGCGAAGGATCGGGGCATCACGGTCGCCAAGGCGATCGAGTTGTTCCAGCAGGCCGAGGACGCCAACAAGACGGAGCTCGAACGAGCGACGACCGAACGCGATCGAGAGCGGGAACGAGCCGACACCAATGCGCAGAAGCTTCGCACCGCCAATGCCCGGTCGGCCGTGACCGACGCCGCGACCAAGGCCAACGTCGTCAGCGTCAACGCCGTCTACGCGCTGGTTCGAGACGACCTGGAGTTCGACGACGACGGTGAGCCGACCAACGTCGACGTCGTCATCGCGGCCGCCAGGAAGGCCGAACCGGCCATGTTCCGGGCCGCGCCGGGACGGACTGACGCCAACCAGCGCGACGCGGAGGCCATCGAACTGGCCCCCGGTGTGAGCCGGATGGCCCACGCCTACGCCACCGAGAGCAAGACGGCCCGCCGGCGCTAGCGACCTCCGCGAACGCTGACGGCCATATCCCACAGGGAGACCCTTCACCATGGCCGTTACGCTTGCCCAGGCCGCGCTCCTGAGCCAGAACAACCTGCAGCGGGGCGTCATCGAGACGTTCATCATCGAGTCGGTCGTCCTCGACCGGATTCCGCTCCTCGAGATCGAGGGCAACGCCTACGCCTACAACATGGAGGCGACGCTGCCGGGCGTGGAGTTCCGCGCCGTCAACTCGGCCTACGCCGAGAGCACCGGCACGGTCAACCAGCGCACCGAGACGCTGGTGATCCTGGGTGGCGATGCCGATGTCGATACGTTCATCGCCCAGACGCGCGGCGACCTCAACGACCAGCGGGCCATCCATACCCGCATGAAGGTCAAGGCCGCGACCTACAAGTATCAGGACGCCTTCGTCAACGGTGACGTCGCCGTCGACGCCAACGGGTTCGACGGCCTCAAGAAGCGCCTGACGGGCAGCCAGGTCATCGCGGCCGCCGCAAACGGCCTGCCGGTGATCGGGGCAAGTGACAACGATCGCTACGCCTTCCTCGACCAGCTCGACGCCCTGATCTCGCTGGTCGGCGCGCCCGGGCCGGACGCCCTGTACATGAACCGGTCGATCCGGCAGAAGCTCTTCAGCTCCGCCCGGCGACTGACGATCTATGACCAGACCGTCGACACCTTCGGCCGCACCATCGCGCAGTACAACGGCATCCCCATCCTCGACATCGGGACCCGACCCGACGGGACGCTCATCATCCCGCAGACCGAGACCCAGGGCACCGCGGTCAACGCCAGCTCCATCTATGCCGTCAAGTTCGGCCAGAGCGAGGCCGACGGCGGCATGACGGGACTGACCAACGGCGGTATCCAGGTCAAGGACCTCGGCGAGATCGACGCCAAGCCGGTCTATCGGACCCGGCTGGAATTCTTCTGTGGGCTCGCTGCCTTCAGCGGCACCGCTGCGGCCCGACTCTCGGGTGTCCTGAATGCCTAGGACGGGTTCGTGATGACCTGTGCGACCTGCGGGTCCGCCTGGTTCGTCGAGGAGCGGGTGATCCAGCCCACGGCCATGCCGTCCCGGGACGCCCGCTTCCCGACCCACGCCCGCGACATCCACTTTCGCCTGCGATGCGCTGACTGCGGAGACGTGGTCGGCAAGGAGACCAGCAACGATGGCCGTGAACGACAAGACCCCGGTGAAGAGCAGCGACCAGACGGACGTCTCGGTCGCCAGCGTCGCCCAGAACGACAAGCTCAGCCATAGCGACGACGGCGTGACCACCCGGTCCGACCGCATGGATCTCGGCGTCCCGATGCTGCCCGGCGATCCCGCGGAGCCGGTCGGACCCGAGGACGCCCTCGGTGCCGGGCCGACGCGCGGCGACTACCGCGAGCGGCTCGGTGACAGTCACTATCACCCACACACCGTCGTGACCGTCGCGGACGCGAAGCCGGGCGAGCCGACCCAGGTCGCGGTCGCACAGCGCCCGCTTGCCGACGAGATCGGCGAGGTGCCCGGTCGTAAAGGCGGAGTCAACTCGGCTGCCTCGTTTTCCTGAGCGAAGGGTCAGCACATGAAGGGCCTCCGGATCGTCAATCGCGGCTCGAACCCAGAAGACGGGTTCAACGGGAAGTACCTCGACGCATACGACCTGGAAACCGGGGACAAGATCACCAACCTGGACTCGATCGAGATGCGAATCTCGCGAACCGGTCGTGTCGGGGTATGGATCACCGCCCATGAGCCCGATCTGGAAGGCGTCGTCATGGGCTACCAGGTCGTTTACGAGGGGCCGGTGTTCGTTGGGCGGGATGCCTGATCGTCGTGACGGAAGGGAGTGCCACGGATGGCAACGCGAGATGATCTGGTCGGGTACTTCGCGGTGATTCTGGACGACGTGCTGGCGACCGCCGGCGTGCCGGCGACGGACGCGCCCGAAGGGCTGGGCCTGCCGCTCGACGCCGCCGACCGGGCCATGGCGCTGGTCACGATCCCGGAGACCGACGAGGCGGCCACGGAGGCGGCCTACACGGCGCTGGCTCGCTATCACATCCTCCTGCGGGTCCGGGACAAGGTCGCGCCACGGTTCAAGGTCGCGGTCGGCGGCGACTCCTACGCGCTACCCGACTCACTGGCCGGGATCAACCAGCTTCTTGCCGACGCCTATCACGCCGCCCTGTTCCTGGCGGGACCGGTCGCCGTGGCCGGTGGGGCCGGCGTCGTCGCACGGGGGCGGAGGATCGGGGTGATCGCCCTCGGGGGATCCGCCGCGGTCCTCGGTGGCGCGGGGAGTATTCGATGAGCGCATCGGTGCCATTCCTTTCACCCGGCCTCGTATCCCGGATCCAGGGGCTCGCACGCCAGGGATTCGCCACCCAACTGGCACTGGCCGATCCGCCGGTCATGGTGCAGGTCTACCGGGGGACGCCGCCGGTCAAGGTCGGCCCCCCGGTCGAGGTCCAGGTCATCCCGGCCAACCGGCAGAGTCGCGATGGCGGTGGCCCGGGCGCGCTGGACGTCTCGCTGAGCGGCGGGGAGCTCCGGGCCTGGAGCCCGTGGGACGTCCAGCATGGCGATCTCGTCCGGATCGGGCGGGCGACGGCGGTGATCCGGGACACCCCGCCGGTTCGCAACGGGATCCAGTCGGCCAGCTATGAGCTCAGCGATGGAGGAGGAAGCTAATGGCGGGCGGCATCCGGATCCAGACCACCTCCAACACCATCAGGGCGGCATGCGACGACTACGGCAATCGCATCCACGGCGCGCTTGGCGCGCTCTGCATGGAGGAGGCGCAGCGCGGTCAGGACGACATGCGGACCGGTCGCCGCTGGACGGACCGGACCGGCCACGCCCGCGACAGCCTGACGGGCTCGTACGAGCGCGAGGGTGATACCCACGTCATTTCGCTTGCCACAGACAACACGGACTACGGCCTGATCCTGGAGCTGGCCCACGCCGGCCGGTTTCAAATAATCCGGCCGACTGCCGACCGGCTCGCGCCGATCGTGATTCAACGCGCGGCGTCCCTGATCGGAGGATCGGCTCGATGATCCTCTTCCAGCAGGCGGTGATCGCCACCCTCCAGGCCGACACCGAGCTGATGAGCCTCGTTTCGAGTATCTGGAACCGGGAGCTGCGGCGGGACGGGGCGGGGAACACGGCGGCGGCGTGGGGACCGCTCGACCCCGCCGACCCGCTCAGCCCGGAGGTGCTACGGCCCACGCTGGTCGTCATGGACGCCGGGGAGTTCGGCACGGCGTTCCGGTTCGGCGCCGACGCGAAGGTCATGGTGTTTGCCTACGTCCCGGCCAGCGACGCCGGCCGGACGCTGATCGCCCGGATCGAGTCCCGTATCCGGGCGGTCCTCGCCGGCGCCCACATCGGCGTCGCGGCGGGTGCTGGCGAAACTCGGTTCGGCGAGGTCCGGATCGAACCGCGCTCACCGCTGCTGGACGAGCCGGCCTACGGCGGGACGATGTTCACCAGCTGGCGGATGACCCTCAGAACGGCCGCGCTATCGGGTGTGGCCGAGTGGTAACCGGGGCGACGAGCCCCACAGGGAGAACCGACATGGCAGATCGCAAGAAGCTCACGGACAAGCAGGCCACCGACACCATCGCGGCGTATCAGCGCGGCGAGGCGCTCCCGGAGGGGACGATCATCGACTTCACCGAGCCGCCCTACGTCTTCCATTCCGGGAACGTCAAGACGGTTCCGGTGACGATCGAGACCACGATCGATGACGCGTCGCCACCGGTCGTCGCCGTCAAGGACCGGAAGTAGTCGTGCGCCGGGTCGCCTGGATCGGCAGCCGAATCAGCGATTACCTCGACCAGCCGGACCCGGCCGACCGCTGGGGCCGGACCCGGCGCACCCTGCTCTATGCCGACGCTTACTCGCGCACGGCCGCCCAGCGGGTGCGGCGGGAGGCGCTGTTCGCCCAGCACTTCCGGCCGATCTGGGGGGTGACGGTCCGCGAGTTCGGCCCGGACGACCTGCCGGGCCTGCGGAGCCGCTACCGGTGGGGAGTTCGGGGGACGGGAGCGGACGGTGACGCCTACGGGCCGGAGCCGTTCGTCACCGAGATGGACGAACAGGACGCGACCGCGCTGATGCTCTCCCGATTCGGGCACGAGTTCGCCTACGCCGACGCCGACCCGATGACGACGGGGCAGGAACCCCGCCAAGACCAGCCCGGAGACCCTGTGAACCAGGGCCGGGGACCGGCGGCGACCGGGCTGGTCCTGGCGCGGCTGTTGTCCCCGACCGCAGCGATGGCCCACTCGGGCCGAACGCTGACGCCGGCGGAGATGCAGCGCGTGACCCGTCCCCGGTAAGCGTCTCGAGCGGGACGACCCGGGCGGCCCGGGGGTCGCGAACACCACCACAGGCCCCCTGATTCGGGGGCGGGAGGACAGCGGACATGGCAGGACGGATTGGACTCGGGGCCAGGGACATGGCCATCGGCGTCAAGGACCCCACGGCGGGAACCTTCGGCGCAATGATCGACGCGCCGGGACTCGCGGGCTTCTCGATCGACTATGAGGGCGACGTCGAGGAGCTCTGGGGCGACGGCATCCTCCAGGCATCGGTCGCCAAGAGCGTCGGTGCGTCGGGCTCGTTCGAGCTCGTCGTCCAGGACCTTGCGGTCAAGGCGGCCCTCACCGGCGGCACGGTCGTCGTCGCGGGGACCGGCGCGACCGCCGTGACGACCCTCTGGGTTCCGTCGACGCCGAAAATGCCGCTGGCCCAACTCGTCGGCATGGCGCGCGGCGTCGGCACGGACGGCGGAACGCTGCTCGGCCGCGTCTACCAGGGGCGCGTCACCAGCGGTGGCGGCTTTGAGCTGACCGACGGCTACGCGACCAGTTCCTACGATTACACCGCCCTCGACATGGGCGGGGCCCTGTTCGCCATTGAGCAGCATGCGGCCAGCCTGACGGCAATCCCGTCCACCGCGGTGAGCACCCTGCCGGTCTAGCGATCGACTCACGGACTGACCTAATCGGGAGCGGCGGGGCCGACGCCGCTCCCGCCTCCTCTCCATCCGGCCCAGTGGCGCCTGATTCGGCGTCAAGGAGCACCCGAGCATGACCAGCGACGACACCCACGACCGCTTCGATCCCATGACCGGCCAGCCGATTGACCGTCCCACCGATGCCACCCATCGGGTCGCGCCGACGGACATCGCCGCTCCCGGCCAGGTCCACGCCGACTACGACCGGCAGCGCACCGCCCCGGAGCCCCGCGACATCATCCTCGACCTGCCGCAGGCCCGTGCCATGACGGCCGCTCAGCGTGCGGCCGCGAAACGCCGGGCCCGCGAAGCGAGCATCATCACGATCGATCTTCCGGACCTTGGCACCGTCAAGGCGATGCCCAAGAGCTTCGACCGGGTGCTGATGGACGCCAGTCTCACTGGACTCATCTCGACCGCGTCGCAGCGGTCATTCTATGAAGCATCCAAGGCCCTGGAAGGCATGGGTCCCGACGAGCAGATGCGCCTCGGTGAGGACGCCGATGAGGTCTTCGCCAAGCTCGGGATCGGCCAGAGCCAGGATTTTTACGGCGCCCTCTCCCAGACGTACCCGATCGCGTGCCTTGTCGATCCGCGCTGTGTCGCCACCGAGGCGGATATCACCGACCCGGAACATGAGATCTGTCTGAACGATCTCACCCACGAGGACCGGGCTGCAATCTTCAACGCCTGTGGAAAGGAGCGAATGGAGCGAGCGGTCGCCCTGGCCCCGTTTCCTGACCCGTCGACACCTGTATAAGCATCACCTGATGGGCGCGGCCTATGGGCAGCCACCATCGACCTGGGCGGACATCGGTGACCCTGATCTCGCCGATGAGTACGACGAAGCCGCCCATGATGTTGGCACCCAGATCGAGCGACTGCAGACGGCCACGAAGCTCGAACGGGCACCCAAGCCGGCGAAGAACGCGCCGCAGATGGTCCAGCGGCCGATGTACACGAATGAGCAGATCAACTGGGTGCTCGGCTTCGTCCTCGCGCACGAACCAGACGAGGACCAGATCGGCTCCGACGACCTCTATGACGCCCTGATGGCCGGGCTGGACGACCAGCCGCCACACGCTTGACCGACCTGACACCGTCAATTTCCCGGAGATTTGACACCGTCATCCGACCCGCTCCCCGGCCCAGGGACGCACGGACCGTGACCAAGACAACCGCCCGTGCTCCCCGGATCGGGAGCGACGATGAGTGACGGAGCTTTAGGGGGCGCCAAAGCCACCATCAGCCTCGACGCCAAGGGGGCGATCGCTGCACTAAAAGAGTTCGGCAGCGCCGCCGACCAGACGATGCGGTCGGTCGGGCAATCGGGCACCCAGGCGGCCGGTGGCTTTGCATCGTTCGAGAAGACACTCAGCAGCAGTAACGTCCAGGCGGCTGGCGGTGCCCTGGCCGGGATCGGTGCCGCCGTCGGGCTGATCGGCGGCTTCGCGATCAACAGCGCCATGCAGTTCGATCAGGGCATGGCCAATGTCCGGGCGGCGACCGGCGCGACGGGGGTCGAGTTCGACAGCCTCCGCAACCTCGCGCTCCAGATCGGCAAGGACACCAGCTTCAGCGCGAACGAGGCCACCCTCGCGATCGAGGAGCTGGCCAAGGCGGGCACGTCCACGACGGACATCCTCGGCGGTGCGGCCGAGGCCACGACGGCCCTCGCGGCTGCTGGCGGCGTGGACCTCCCGACCGCCGCGACGGTGATGTCGGCCGCACTCAACCAGTTCGGGCTCGCGGCCGGGGATGCGTCCGGGTACGTCGACGACATGGGGCAGAGCGTCAACAACGCCGCCCACGTCGCGGACGTGATCTCGGCCGCCGCGACGGCCTCCGCCACCGGCGTGACCGAGATGGGATCGTCGCTGTCGTACGTCGGGACCAGCGCGGCCGCTCTCGGCGTCCCCCTCGAGGACACGGCGACCGCGATCGCCCTCATGGCCAACCAGGGCATCGTCGGCTCGTCCGCGGGCACATCCCTCAACCAGGTCCTGCTCTCGCTCGCGAACCCGACGGCCAAGGCGGCGGGGGTGATGGGTGAGCTTGGCCTGTCCTTCACTGACCTGAACGGCAACATGCTGCCGCTGCCGGACATCATCGGCTCCGTGGCCACGGCCACCGAGGGGATGGGCACGGCCCAGCGTGCCGCCACGCTCGAAACGCTGTTCGGGGTCGAGGGCGGCCGGGCGATGAATGCCCTGTTGCCGTCCATGTCCGCCGAAGTGCAGGGCACGGCTGACTCCTGGGACGGCATGAACGCGTCCGTGACGCAGGTCGGCGCCGCCCAGGAGCAGGCTCAGGCCCGTCTCAACAGCACGTCCGGCCGGCTGGAGGCGATGAAGGGGTCGCTGGAGACCGTCGGAATCGTCATCGGCTCAAAGCTGCTCCCCGCCTTCGACGCCATCATCCTCGGCGCGACGAGCCTCCTTAACACCTTCCTGAACCTGCCCTCCGGCATCCAGACCGTCATCGCCGCCGTGGTTGGGGTGGCGGGTGCGTTCGCCGGGATCGCGGGCGCCGCCATCCTGATTGGTCCGCGGCTGATCCAGGTGGCCCAGGGGTTCCGCGTCATCTCCATCGCCATGCGGGCGATGGTCGTCGGCAACCCGATCCTGCTGGCGATCGCGGCGGCCATCGGTCTCGTGCTGCTTGCGGTCGCCGCCTACAAGACCAACTTCCTCGGTTTCGGCGACGCGGTCCGGGCAGTCGGGAGCAAGATCAAGGACCTGCTCGCCCCATTCGGCCGACTCATCAACCTGTTCCAGAACTTCCGCACCTTCGGCATGAATCCGGTGCAGGCGGCGCTCCAGGCGCTCAAGGTCGCTTTTCCCGCGCTCGGCGGAGTCATCACCTCGATCCAGAACAAGGTCTCCCAGGTCACGGACATGTTCCATAACCTGACCGCCTTCGGCATGGACCCCGTCAAGGCGGCGGTGACGGCGCTCTCCGCGGCGTTCCCGCGACTCGGAGAGACGTTCGCACTGGTCGGATCGTTCATCGGCAACCTGGTCAGCATGTTCCAGAACCTCTGGGATGGTATCCAGCGCCTCGTCAGCGGTGATTTCTCCGGGGCATTCGACGCGTTCAAGGCCGCTGGTCTTGACGCAATCCAGGTGATCTGGGACGGCATCCGAGTCCTGCCGACGTTGCTGCTCAACCTCCTGACCGGCATGAATTGGTCGGATATCGGCTCTAAGATCACGGACACTATCCGATCGGCCTTCGATGGGCTGCGATCCGGTGCAGGTGACCTGTGGTCCTGGCTCACCGACGGGATTCGGTCGGCGCTCCAGTCCATTTCCAGCGGCATCTTCGACTGGCTCAACAACACGAGTGCATCCATCACCAGTGGGCTGAGCGCCGCCTGGGACGCCATCACCTCGCTGACATGGGATGACTTCATCCCGGACGTCGCCTGGGATGTCTTCATCGGAGCCATCAATCTCGCCACCAAGGTCGGCGACTTCTTGTGGGACACATTTGTGACGGCAGTTGACCTTGCCGTCAAGGTCGGTGCGTTTGCCTGGAGCGCATTCGTCACCGCCGTCGATCTCGCCAAGCGCGTCGGCGCCTTCGCGTGGTCCACATTCGTAACTGCAGTGGACCTCGCCGCCAAGGTCGGCGCCTTCGCGTGGTCCACATTCGTAACTGCAGTGGACCTCGCCGCCAAG
>JAABUN010001340.1_pt1 | contig 55187 bp, 59 predicted proteins | sample 5559311 | NCBI WGS metagenome assembly JAABUN01 (sample SAMN10711877, study PRJNA513370) | rock metagenome | isolation source: Antarctica rocks | place: Antarctica: Victoria Land, Siegfried Peak sud
ACTTCTTCACAGCGGTCCCCTGTCGGTGCGTGGTTGTTCTTGGCGGAACGCCCAACTCCTACCGCGAGGCAGGACTCAGGCGGGGGACCGCCACCTCAACTTCCACGAGACCCGGGACAACCTCGCTACCGAGGCCTCCGTGTGCTCACGACGACGGGAGCCGCGTGGGGTCGGCCTAAGCACGCGCGCCGGGTGCATAGCGATGCACAACCCGGGCCGCTCCTGGTCGGGCTGTAGCCTCACGAGCCGTCACCTCGCGTCGACGCCTAACCCGAGGAAGATGACAAGTGCGCCCGCAAAGCGTCCGGGTCTTGCTGCCTCCGTACATCGGTGCAGGTCAGGGGGCGTGTCGTCATCGCACGGACCCATGCGCATGCCGCCGCACGGCCCTGGATCGGCGCCTTTGGCACACAACTTGGCACACACACGAGCTACCAGTTCAGTGCCACCGATCTACAACGGCAGCCTCCGACCGCTGCACGCCCCGGGCCCTCCGAGGACTGACCAAGCACCCGCGCGCTTAGCGCATGAGCCTGCGCGGTTGCTATTCACAGCGGCTCCCAGACGCCACCGACCGGGACCTCACCTCACCGACGCACTCACCACCCGCGGCGCCGCGCGGCTGGCAGCTCGCCGCCCGGCCGGCGCCCGCGCCACCGTCGCCCTCGAGCGCCACCGCGACCAGGCCTGGCCGCCTTGGGGACCCGCCGCATGGAGCCTGGCCCGCGACCACACCACCCTCAGCGCCGCCCTCCCCGCCCTCGATACCGACCTCGCCACCACCATCACCACCCCCGCCGGCGGTACGGGAAACCCGCCCACCCGGTGGGCCGCGTCGGACCGGACGGCGATTTGGCGGCACTGCTCGACGGGCCGGCGCACGGCTGGCTGCAGCTGACCGCTGCCGAGCTGGCCGCACACCCCTCCGACGTCCCGCACGGCGCCGCCGCCGCCGCCCGCGCAGGTCCCGCCACGCTCGCCATGCCCGTCGCTGTCGTGCACGGCGTGCAGGAGCCAGCCCCCACCACCCTTCCCCGACGGCGCTCCCGAACGGTCGACTTCGCCGAGGCCGCAGAGACCTTCGCCTTGCTGGCCACCGCGACGCGGGTCCCCTGCTGTGGCTACAGCTTTGCCCACGGCGACTACAACGTCACCACCCTTGCCGCCGCCGTCGGTGCCACCGTCCCACCGTGAGGTGGCACGCCGTCCTTGCAAGCGGGCTCGTGCTCAACAAGCCGAGCCTCGCGGGCGGGTGTCCGCCTTGAGAAACTGTCCCGCGGGCCTGTCGCTGCACCCGCGTACGCCTGGGGTGACCGGCCGCCGCGCACGGGCGGCGGCCGGTCAGCGGGTCAGTGCCGGCCCGCCGGCTGGCGGAGCCGGAGCTGCAGCAGGGTCTGGTCGGCCATGGCGGCCTCACCGGTGGTGTTGGGGTGCACCGGGTAGGCGTTGATCGGGCCGACGGCCGGCTCGATCCAGCGCTGCCCCACGGGCTGGCAGGCGTCGTGGCCGGTGGAGCTGGCCGTCATGTCGATGAACCGCGCGCCGGTGTGCTGCGCCGCCTCGCGGACAACGCCGTTGAGCACGTCCTGCTGGTGGTGCAGCCACGGCACGTCGCCCACGGCGATCGGCATGACGCCGGCACAGCCGGGGACCCACCGGGCCGGCAGGATCTGCGGGTAACCCAGGATCGCCACCGTAGCGACCGGGGCCTTCCTGTGCACGGCCGTCAACGCCGCGACCAGATGGGGGTAGGTCTGGGTCAGGATCTCGTCGTCGAAGGTGGTGCCGTACTTCTGCTGGCACGGGTTGCCGGTGGGATTCGTCGCCGTGAGCGCCGCGCAGCCGAAGAACGAGTTGACGAACACGTTCTCGTCGTTGCCGCCGATGGTCATGGTGACCAGGCGGGCGTCCTTGCTGACCGCGTCCAGCTGCGGGCCCACGCGCGGGTCCGGCGGGGTCACGGCCTGCGGGGAGAAGAAGTCCGACGTCTTCGCGCCGCTGCAGGTGACGTCGGTGAACGACGCGGGGTGCGTCTGCGCGGCGATGTCGTGCGCGTAGTTCAGCTGCGAGCGGCTGCAGCCGACCGGGGAACCCGGCACGAACGGGGCGACCCCGGCCGCGGAGGAGTAGCTGTCGCCCAGTGCCACATACGGCGAGGTCTTGACCGAGTGCCCGCTCACCGTAGGCGGTGACGCCTTGGCCGCGGCGGGACCCGCAGTGAGGGCCACCGTGGCGACGGCCACGATCCCGGCGAGGGTCGCGGCGAGGGCATGGGCGGTTCGGCGCATGAAGACTCCGTTGTCCGGACGATCAGGTGCTGACCGGACACCCCGACCAGCAAGGGCCCCACAGCACCCCGAACTGGAACATACCAACCGGGCAGGCGCGGCCGGTCCGCGAGGTTGGCTGGACAAGGGCCGCCATATAGGACAGGCCCCACCTGTGTTGCCGTCAGCGGCAAGACCGTGAACCGCACCCTCACCGCCGAGCAGGCCGCGCGCTACCAGCCCTGGTTCGACAACGCCCGACCACTACGCGAACTCCTCGCCGCACTCCAAGCCCAGTCCCTCAAAGCGTTCCACGACGCCGAGGACTGACCCGTAATCGCCGAGAAGGGGCTTTCCACCCGAAGAGAGAACGGCCTGGACAGATGGGTGGAGCTGAGGGGACTCGAACCCCTGACCCCCACACTGCCAGGGCGGCCGGTCGGTGTACGGCCCGGTTCACCGCAGTTCGTTCTCGCAGGTCAGCGCGGGCGCTCACTCAGCGAACCGCGACGGACGACCGTGCACGCCGGCCTTTGGCCACCATCGTGGCACTATTCTGCGGCCGCCAAACACCGTGCCGAGCCACTGGCCCGAGACGTGTCCGGTGGGGCACGACCTGGCATTTCCCTGCCCCGCCCTGCGACCAACAGTCGACTGGTCGGGGGCCGTGGTGGGTGGCTGGAGGTTCGAGATCGCAGGTCAACGGCTCTCGGAGAACGACGACGGATAGCTTGACAGCCCCGGACAGCCCTAAACGCCGACCGGTGGCACATTGGCGGACAATTTGCGACAGCATCCCGCAGCGCCGCCGAGAACAGTCAAGAGGCGGCAGAAGCGGTTGGAAAGGTCGGCTCCGTCGGGGGCTTGTCGTGCGCCCCCACGCGGCCTCAAGAGTTCGCTCTCCTCGTTTGCCGCCCGCTTGGTCTGGATGCGCAACGACGTCGTACCTGGAGCGCGCGCCTCTTCCGATGCTTGCTCAGCCGGACGAGTCCGCCAGACCGTCAGCGACCGACGGCTACTCAACCGAGCGGCGCATCGACCACATCTGCGCGGGCCGTTCGTACTGCATCGCCACGTCCCAGCCGACCGCGCCGTTGACGACCTCCTTGCGGAAGTTGCCCACCGCAGCCCTCGCCAGCTCCGGGTCCGCCGCCACGCGCGACGCCAGTTCCAGCGCCCGGTCCTCAACGGCGGCGTCGTCCACCGACTCCCAGGCCAGCCCGAGCTCGACCGCGCGCACCCCGTTGATCTCCTCGCCGAACAGCGCCATCGCGGCCGCGGCCTCCCGGCCGATCAGCCGCGAGAGGATCACGAAGTGCCCGCCGCCGGGGTGCATCCCGCGCTTGAGGAACCCGCACAGCAGCCGGGCGTCGGTGGCCACGATCCGCAGGTCGGCGGCGAGCAGCATGTTCATGCCTGCCCCGACCGCCGAGCCGCGGACGGCGGCCACCGTCGGCACCCGCACCTGCCCAAGCCGGTAGAACGAGTCGTAGATCTTGCCCATGCCCAGGTAGGCGTCCGGCGCCGCCGGGTCCTTGCCCGCCGAGGTCAGCGTCGCGATGTCGCCACCCGCGCAGAACGACCTGCCGACGGCCCTCATCACCAGCGCGCCGACGTCGGACCGGCCGTCCACCTCGTCGAGGGTCGCGATCAGCTCGTCGGCCATCCCCGGCGTCAGCGCGTTGCGGCGGTCGGGCGCGTTCAGCGTCACCACCGCCACCCCGCCGTCGACGTCGAGCAGGACCTCACCGGAGTCGGTCATGAGCACACCTTTCGACTGTTGACGATCAGACATCGGAGATCAGACAAGGCGGGTCAGCGCCGGCCAGAGACCGTCGGCACCGTCGGCGAGCAGCCCCGCGCCGAGCACCCGCGACCATGCCAGCTCGCTGCCGGCCTCGTCGCGCCAGGCCCACAGCCGCTTGGTCAGGTGGTGCAGCTTGTACTCCTGGGTGAACCCGATGGCGCCGTGCACCTGGTGGGCCAGCCGCGCGACCACCTCGACCGCCGCGCCCGCCCGCATCTTGGCGGCGGCGCACGCGAGCACCACGTTCTCGCCGCGCTCGACGGCCTGCACCGCGGCGTCGGTCAGCGCCGTCACCGCGGTCACCTCGCCGGCCATTTCGGCCAGCTCCATCTGGATCGCCTGGAACTTCCCCAGCGGCCGGCCGAACTGCTGCCGCTCCCCCGCGTACTGCACGGTCCAGGCCAGCACCTCCTCCAGCGCCGCGGCCAGCTGGATCGCCCGCGCCAGCGCGTACCGCGCCTTCAGCTCTTCGACCTGCGCCGAGGTGAGCAGCGCGCCCGAGGCGGCGACGTCGTCCAGCACCAGAGAGCCGCGCGGCTCCCCCGCGAGGTTCGTCGCCGACGTCGCCTCGATGCCGGTGACGTCGACCAGCGCCAGTACCGGGCCGGCCGCGCCCGCCACCAGGACGCCGAGGTGCCGCGCGGCACCGCTCCACGCGACGTCGGTGACAGTGCCGCTCAGCGTGAACCGACCGGGCCCGTCGCCGTCATTGGACGCATGCGCCGTGGCCGCCGGGCCGAGGGCGAAGGTGAGCGGCTCGTCGACCGGCGGCAGCGTCAGGTCGGCCGCGACCACCGCGGGGCCGGCAACCAGCAACTGCTCGGCCACCGGTACCGCGGCCGCCCCCGCCGCCAGCGTCCGCACGATCGCCACGGCGTCGGCCAGTTCGCCGCCGGAGCCGCCGACGGGCTCGGGCAGTCCGACCCCGGTCAGCCCCGCCTCGGCCAGGCTGCCCCACAGGCCGTCGTCCCAGGGCCGTTCGGGGGCCGGTGTGAAGGGCGGGTAGCCGGTGAGGATGTCGCGGACGGTCTCGACGACAAGGTCCTGGTCGGAGGCCATCAGCGCAGCCCCAGCCCGCGCGCCACGATCCCCCGCAGGATCTCGTTCGTCCCGCCGCGCAGGGTGTAGCCGGGCGCGTGCAGCTGCGCCTCGGCCAGGGCCCGGCCGAGCGGATCGGGCGAGTCCAGCGACGGCGTCACGTCGACCACCTTCCGGATCTCCTCGATGACGTCGCCCTCGAACGTCGTCCCCACGTCCTTGACCAGCGCGGCCGGGATGTTGGGCAGCTCGCCGCGGTCCAGCGCCGCCGCGATCCGCAGCGACATCTGCCGCAAGGCCAGCAGCCGGGCCGAGAGCCGGCCCAGGGTGGCCACGGCGGCGGGGTCGGCCGAGTCGGCAACTCGACGAGCGAACTCGGCGACAAGTGGATATGTCGACAGGAACCGCTCCGGACCCGATCGCTCGAAGGCCAATTCAGCGGTCACCTGGTGCCAGCCGTTGCCCTCCTGGCCGAGCAGCATGTCTCCCGGGACGACGACGTCGTCGAACACGACCTCGTTGAAGTGGTGGCCGCCATCGAGGATGCGGATCGGGTTGATCGTGAGGCCGGGAAGCGACAGGTCGACCAGCAGCTGCGACATGCCCGCGTGCCGGTTCGCGGTGTCCAGGGGCGCGGTGCGCACGAGCACGATCCCGTAGTGCGAGGCGTGCGCGTTCGACGTCCAGACCTTGGCACCGTTGACCACCCAGTCGCCGTCGGCCTTGCGGGTGGCCCTCGTGCGGATCGAGGCGAGGTCGGAGCCGGAGTCGGGCTCGCTCATACCGATGACGAAGAAGCACTCCCCCGCGGCGATCCGCGGCAGGATCTCGGCCCGTTGCTTCTCGGTGCCGTAGGTGAGCAGGCTCGGCCCGGACTGCCGGTCGGCGATCCAGTGCGCGGCGACCGGCGCACCCGCAGCGAGCAGCTCCTCGGTGACCGCGTAGCGCTCCATCGCCGACCGCTCGTGGCCGCCGTACTGCTTCGGCCAGGTCATGCCGAGCCAGCCCCGCTCGCCGAGCTTCTTCGAGAAGGCCGGGTCCACGCCGGACAGCCACGTGTCGATGTGGGTCTCGAAGGAACCCGTCGCGAGCTCGGCCGAGAGGAACTCGCGCACCTCCGCCCGTACCTGCTCGGCGGCCGCGGACCGCGGTGCCGGCGCCAGTGTCAACGAGCTGCTCATGCGACTCCCCACGTCGGTGTGGTTGTTCTCAGGTCGGTTCTTCAGTCGGTGTAATGGGGCGAACGGTCAGCTCGCGGCACGGGTGACGTCGACGTGGGTGAGCAGCACGCCGGCCCGGGTCCGGTACCGCTTGTTCACCGCAATCAGGACGGACATGAACGGCTCGAACACCCGCGCCTGGCGCAGCGCCCCGATGTCCACCCCGCGACGCCCGGTCACGGCGCCCGCGAGCTCGATCACCCGTGTCCGGGCGGTGGCGTCGTCCCCGCATACGAGCACGTCCTCACCGGAGAGGTCCTCGTCCAAGTTTGCGAGGCTCGGTGCCGACAGGTGGTGGAAGGCGGCGGTCACCGTATCGGCGGGCAGCAGCGCGGCGGCCTGCTCCCCGGCGCTCCCCTGGGCGACCGCCAGTTCGTGCGGGCCCTGCTGGTCGAAACCCAGCGCGTTGATGCACGACACGACCAACCGGCCAGCGAGGACGTCGGCCGGCGCGGCGATGCTCTCGCCGCCCTCGTCTCACGGCGTCGCCAGCAGCACGATCTCCCCGGAGACCGCGGCCTCCCCGCTGGTCGCGCCGTCGACACGGGCGTCCGCGCCGGCGGCCTCGAGGACGGCGCGCAGCTCGGCAGCGGCCTCAGCGGCATGCGCGGCGTCCCGGAGCCCAGCACCACAGGATGCCCGGCACGCGCGAGCCGGCGGGCGAGACCGCGGCCGAGGGACCCGGTGCCGCCGAGGGCGGCGACGGTGTCAGGCATCGGGCCTGGTCTCGACCATCCGCCGGCCGAGCACGGTCCCTGGGTGCACGGTCCAGGTGTCGCGTCCGTGCAGTAGCCCGAGCAGGTCGGCTCCGCCGCCGTCCACGGCCTGCTGGACCTGCTCGCGGGTCAGGTCGTCGTACGTGGGTCGTACCACCTTGCGCAGCACGCCGAAGACGGCGTGGTCCAGCCCCTGGTCCGAGAGCCGGGACAGCGCGAACGCCAGCTCGTGGTCGGTGGCGTCGTGGACGACGACGTCCCCCGGCGCGACCTCCGCGGTCGGCGCGACGGCCAGCCCGAAGCCGCGGCGGATGACGGCGTACCGGCCCTCGTTGCCGAAGGTGATCGGCTCGCCGTGTCGCACGGTGATCACCCGGGACTCCGACTGGTCGGACTTGCGCAGGACGTCGAAGGAGCCGTCGTTGAAGATCGGGCAGTCCTGGTAGATCTCCACCAGCGACGACCCCCGGTGCCGGGCAGCGGCGTCGAGCACGGCGGTGAGGCCGGCCCTGTCGGAGTCCATCGCCCGGCCCACGAAGCTCGCCTCCGCGCCGAGTGCCAGCGACACCGGGTTGAACGGCTGGTCCAGCGAGCCCATCGGCGTGGACTTGGTGACCTTGCCGACCTCGGACGTCGGCGAGTACTGCCCCTTGGTGAGCCCGTAGATCCGGTTGTTGAACAACAGGATCGACATGTTCACGTTGCGGCGCAGGGCGTGGATCAGGTGGTTGCCGCCGATCGACAGCGCGTCGCCGTCGCCGGTCACCACGAACACCGACAGGTCCGGCCGGGAGATGGCCAGGCCGGTCGCGATCGCGGGCGCGCGGCCGTGGATCGAGTGCACCCCGTAGGTGTCCAGGTAGTACGGGAACCGCGATGAGCAGCCGATCCCCGAGACGAAGACGGTGTTCTCGCGCTTGATCGACAGCGTCGGCAGGAACGACCGGACGGCGGCCAGCACGGCGTAGTCGCCACAGCCCGGGCACCAGCGGACCTCCTGGTCGCTGGTGAAGTCCTTCGCCTTCTGCACGTCCTCGGCGGTGGGAACGAGGTCCAGCCCGCCGAGCACCGGCAGTCCCAGATCAATGGTGCTCATACCGGCACCCCTTCCTTCATCACGTACGGGGTCAGCAGGTCGGCGAGGTCAGCGCCGCCGAACGGCAGCCCGGCGACCTTGGTGACCGACTCGACCGGGAGGCAGAAGCGGCCCTGCAGCAAGAAGGCCAGCTGTCCCAGGTTCATCTCCGGGACGACGACCTTCGGGTAGCGACGCAGCACGTCCGCGGTGTTGGCCGGGAACGGGTTGAGGTGCCGCAGGTGGGCCTGGGCCACCGAGTGCCCCGCGCCACGCAGCCGGCGGACCGCGGTCCCGATCGGCCCGAAGGTGGATCCCCAGCCGACCACCAGCAGATCGGCGTCCCCGGTGGGGTCGTCGACCTGCAGGTCGGGCACCGTGATGCCGTCGATCTTGCCTGCCGGGTGCGCACCATGAAGTCGTGGTTGGCCGGCTCGTAGGAGATGTCGCCCGTGCCGTCGGCCTTCTCCAGGCCGCCGATCCGGTGCGCCAGCCCAGGGGTCCCGGGCACCGCCCACGGCCGGGCGAGGGTCTCGGGGTCGCGCAGGTACGGCAGGAAGCTCCCATCCGGGCCGTTCTGCCCGGTGGCGAACTGCACCGGCGTCTCGGGCAGGTCGCCCGCCTCCGGCAGCCGCCACGGCTCGGAGCCGTTGGCGATCGCCCCGTCGGACAGCAGCAGCACCGGCGTGCGGTAGGTGACGGCGATGCGGACGGCGTCCAGGGCGGCCTCGAAGGCGTCCGACGGGGAGCAGGGCGCCACGATCGGCACCGGCGCCTCCCCGTTGCGGCCGAACATCGCCAGCAGCAGGTCGGACTGCTCGGTCTTGGTGGGCAGGCCGGTCGACGGGCCGCCCCGTTGCACGTCGACCACGAGCAGCGGCAGCTCGGTCATCACCGCCAGGCCGATCGTCTCGCTCTTGAGCGCAAGGCCCGGGCCGGACGTCGTCGTCACCGCGAGCGCACCGCCGTACGCCGCACCGAGCGCGGCGCCGATGCCGGCGATCTCATCCTCGGCCTGGAACGTCGTCACGCCGAACCGCTTGAGCTTCGCCAGCTCGTGCAGGATGTCCGAGGCGGGGGTGATCGGGTAGCTACCCAGGAACACCGGCAGGCCGAAGCGCCGGCCGGCCGCCACGATCCCGTAGGCCAGCGCCGTGTTCCCGGTGATCTGCCGGTACGTCCCGTGCGGGAGAGCCGCGGGAGCGACCTCGTAGGTCACCGCGAAGGACTCGGCCGTCTCGCCGTAGGCGTGTCCGGTGCGGAAGGTCAGCACGTTGGCCTCAGCGATCTGCGGCAGCTTGGCGAACTTCTCCCGCAGCCACCGTTCGGTGCCCTCGGTCGGCCGGGAGTACATCCAGGCGAGCAGCCCGAGCGCGAACATGTTCTTGCTGCGCTCGGCCTCCTTCTTCCCGATGCCCAGCGGCGCGAGCGCGGCCGTGGTCAGCGACGTCATCGCCACCCGGTGCACCGTGTAGGGGGCCAGCGAGTCGTCCTGCAGCGGGTCGCTGACGTAGCCGACCTTGGTGAGGTTCCGCTTGGTGAACTCGTCGGTGTCCAGGATCAGCACGCCGCCCGCCGGCAGGTCCGCGACGTTCGCCTTCAGCGCGGCCGGGTTCATCGCGACCAGCACGTCCGGCCGGTCGCCGGGCGTCAGGATGTCGTAGTCCGCGAAGTGCAGCTGGAAGCTGGAGACCCCGGCCAGGGTGCCGTGCGGGGCGCGGATCTCGGCCGGGAAGTTCGGCAGCGTGGCCAGGTCGTTACCGAACGCCGCCACCTCAGCGGTGAACCGGTCCCCCGTGAGCTGCATGCCGTCGCCGGAGTCACCGGCGAACCGGATCACCACCCGCGCGCGCCGCTCCACCGCGCGGGTGGGAGCAGAGGTGCTGTCCATGACTCCTCCAGCAGGGTCGGCGACGCGCGTGGCGTCACCACCGTGGCACGCCACGGCGTACCGGCACGGCAAGAAACTAGTATAAGGATTATCACTGTGTCGAGCAGGACCCTGCCCAAGGGACCGGGGGTGGACAGGGGCGGTCTCACAAAATAGCCTAATGGTGATCCTGGTTACAGCCTCGTGCCACGGAAGGGACCAACCCATGGCCAGCCCCGACATCCTCTCGGCCGAAACCGCCGCCGATCCCAACGAGACCTGGCGGGTGCTCCGCGACGAGCACCCGCTGTACTTCCACGAGGGCATGCAGTCCTACGTGATCAGCCGCTACGAGGACGTCGAGAAGGCGTTCAAGGACCGCCGCTTCACCAGCGACAACTACAGCTGGCAGCTCGAGCCGGTGCACGGCCGCACGATCCTGCAGATGGACGGCCGGGAGCACGCCGTCCACCGGAGCCTGGTGACGCCGGCCTTCCGGGGCAGCGAGCTCACCGAGAAGTTCGTCCCGGTGATCGAGAAGAACGCCCGCGAGCTGATCGACGGCTTCCGCCACGACGGGGAGGTCGACCTGGTCGACCAGTTCACGACCCGCTTCCCGATCAACGTCATCGTGGACATGCTGGCCCTGCCGAAGGCCGACCACGAGCTGTTCCACCGTTGGTACAACTCGATCATGGCCTTCCTGGGGAACCTCTCCCAGGACTCGGAGGTGATCGCGGCGGGGCTGAAGACCAAGGACGATCTCCAGGAGTACCTGCTCCCGAAGATCGCCGACCGGCGCGCCAACCCCCGCGACGACCTGTTGTCGACGCTCTGCACCGCCGAGATCGACGGCGAGCAGATGACCGACCTGGAGATCAAGGCGTTCGTGAGCCTGCTGCTGGTGGCCGGTGGCGAGACCACCGACAAGGCCATGGCCAACATGATGTGGAATTTGCTCCAGAACCCGGAGCAGCTGGCCATGGTCCGCGAGGACCGCAGCAAGATCGCGCACGCCTTCGCCGAGACCCTGCGCCACTCGCCACCGGTCCAGATGATCATGCGGCAGCCGTCGGAGGACGTCGAGATGTCCGGCGGCACCATCCCGGCCGGAGCCACCGTCGTCTGCCTGATCGCGGCGGCCAACCGCGACCCGCGCAAGTACAGCGACCCCGACACGTTCGACATCACCCGGCCCGACCTGAACTTCACGACGGCCTTCGCCGCGGCCGCCAACCACACCGGGTTCGCCTTCGGGCGGCACTTCTGCGTCGGCGCGATGCTGTCCAAAGTCGAGGTCGAGACCGCGGCCAACCAGCTGTTGGACGCCATGGGAGACATCGAGCTCGTCGAGCCCGCCGCTGCCGAGGGCGTCTTCACCCGGGCGCCCACGACCATGAAGCTGCGCTTCACGCCCACGTCCTGACCAGCCCATCGAGGCGGAGCACGCCCTTCGAGGTTCCCGAGGTAGACGTCGCCGCCATCGAGGGCCCACCGCGCCCGCCACGGCGGGGCGGTCGGGGCGGCGTCCTGACCGTCAGCACCTTCGCGATGGGGCTGGGGGCCGCCCCCACCTACCTCGTCGGCCTGCTCGGCCCGGAGCTGCGCGAGTCCCTGGGCCTGAGCGGCGCCCCGCTCGGGCTGCTGGTCGGCCTCTTCTACGGGGCGACCGGGCTCGCCTCGCTCGTCACGTCCCGGCTGATCGATTCGCTCGGCGCCCGGCGCTGCATCGTGACCGACCAGGTCGTCGTCGCCGGCGCGCTCGTGCTGGCCGTCGCCTGGAACACCTACCTCGCGCTCGCCCTGGCCAGCGCCCTGGCCGGCGCGGCCTACGCGCTCGCCAACGCCGGCACCAGCGTCGCGGTGACGACGGTGTCACGGCGCGAGCAGGCCGGGGCAGCGGTCGCCCTGAAGACCGCCGGCATCCCGCTGGGCGCGACTATCGTGGCGCTGGCCGGGCCACCGACCGCCGCGCACATCGGCTGGCAGGGGGTCGCGCTGGCGATGGCCGTCCTGTGCGCGGTGAACGCCGTGGCCGGCATCCTGCTGCTCCCGCGGGCTGAGCCCCGCCGCCACGCCGCACCGGCCGCCCGGCAACCGCTGCCCGCCCGCTTCTTCTGGATCCCGCTCACCGGGTTCCTCTTCGTCCTCGGGTCTCAGCCGCTGTTCTCCTGGCTGGTCCTCACCCTCGTCGACGCCGGGGTGTCCACCCGCGGCGCCGGCCTGGTTTCCGCCACCGGAACCGCGTTCGGCTCCGTGGCCATGGTGCTCGCCGCCCGGCGCTCCGATCGGTCCGGGCCCGCGCGACGGGCGCTCGTCGGGGCGGCGATCGCGCTGATCTCACTGGTCGGAGCGAGCGTGCTCTGGCTCGGCAGCCACGTGTCGCTGCTGCTGGTCGTGCTCGGCGCCGTCGTCGCGATGCTCGCCAACCTGACCGGCGCCGGCTTCGTGCATGCGGTGACCGTCGACCGGGCGCCTCATGCAGTCGGCCGCGCTACCTCGATCATGTCGACCGGCTATTACCTGGGCGCCCTGGTCTCGCCCTGGGCCTTCGGCTTCTTCGCCGACCTCACCGGCAGCTACGACGCCTCGTGGACCGCGACCGTCACGGCGATGCTCGCCTGCGCGGTCGGCTTTCTGGTCATCCAGCACTGGGTGCGGCCACCGGGAACTCAGCCCGCGGCCAGCGCCTCGTCAAAGGCGGCGCCGGCGAGCAGGAGCTTGCGGTAGGGCATCAGCTGCTTGATCGCGCCGAAGCCCATGACCGAGCGCAGGAGCCCGTCGCCACCGGTCACGGCGACGAAGGGGCCCTCGAGGTCGCCGAAGACCACGCGGAGGTCGTCCTGCGCCCGCACCTGCCCGAACACCTGCAGGCGCGCACCGAGCTGATCGGTCCAGACGTAGGGCAGCGCGTCGTGCACGGTCGGCTCCCCCGTGAGGTTGGCCGCGACCACCGCCGCCGTCTCGACGGCGTTCGTCCAGTGCTCGACCCGCACGTCCTCGCCGTAGCGGGGATGGCGCCACCGCGCCACGTCGCCGACCGCGTAGACCCCCTCGGTGCCGACCGCGGCGAGGTGCTCGTCGCAGACGACCCCGTCGCGCAGGTCCAGCCCCGAGTCCGCCAGCCAGGCCGTCTCGGGCACGGTGCCCAGCCCGAGGACGACGACGTCGGCGGCGAGCTTGGACCCGTCGGTGAGCCGGACGCCGTCGACCCACTCGCCGCCCTCGATGGCGGTCACCCCCGCGCCCAGGTGCACGTCGACCCCGCTGGCGATGTGCCGGCGGGTGAAGACCGCGCCGAGCTCGGGGCCGAGCCCGCGGATCATCAGCGCGGGCAGCGGCTCCACCACCGACACCTGCCGGCCGAGCGCGGTCAGCGTGCCGGCGATCTCCGCGCCGATGAACCCGCCGCCGACGACGACGACGCGGGCACCCTCGGCCGCGGCGGCCCGGATCGTGGCGGCGTCGGCTGCGGTGCGCAGCGGGAAGACGCCGGGCCGCGGCTCCAGCTCGGGCACCGACCGGGGCGACGATCCGGTGGCCACAACCAATCGGTCGAAACCGATCGCGTTTCCGCCGTGCAGCACCACCCGGCGGCCGTCGAGGTCCAGATCGGTCGCCCGGCCCTCGACGAGCGCGACGTCGAGGCCGGCCAGGTCGGCCGGTGACACCAGCGGCGGCGCCGTCTCGAGCGCGCCGGACATGAACGCCTTGGACAACGGCGGCCGGTCCGAGGCCACCCCGTCCGGGGAACCGGGCTCGTTCCCGATGAGCACGATCTCGTCGGTCGCCCCCCTGCGGCGAAGGCCCTGCACCGTGCGGACGCCGCCCATCGAGGCGCCGACGACGACGACCCGCATCGTCAGACGGAAACCGTGATCGCCCGCTCGGGGCAGCTGTCGGCCCCGAGCTGCGCGTCGGCCTCGAGCTCCGGCGGCACCGGGTCCTTCAGCACGATGGAGTGGCCGTCCAGCTCGTCGAGTCCGAAGACGTCGGGGGCGCTCATGTGGCACACACCGTGCCCCTGACAGGCTTCCAGGTCGACAGTGACGCGCATCGCTTTCCCTCCCGGAGTTCGGATCCGACACGGCGGGCGGACGGACCCGGTTGACAGAGTCAAACTAGGATAAGCATTATCACACTGTGACGGTGAGCAGAGACGCGGACCACACGGGCGCCCCGGCCGGCGGGTGTCCCGTCGTCCACTTCGACCACCATTCCCAGGAGCACGCCGAGGACACGGTCGGCAGCTACCGGGAGATGCGGCAGCAGCATCCTGTCGCGTGGTCGGACCTCTACGGCGGCTTCTGGGTCTTCTCCGACTACGAGTCGGTGTTCGAGGCGGCCCGGGACGACGACGTGTTCTCCTCACAGCGCCTCGACCAGTACGGCGGTCCCGGCCTGTCGGTGGTCATCCCCAAGACGCCGATGCACAAGCACATCCCGATCGAACTCGACCCGCCGGAGTTCCGCAGCTACCGCAAGGTCGTCAACCCGATCGCCTCGCCCGCGGCGGTGGACAAGATCGAGGACATGATCGTCCAGTGGACCACCTGGTTCATCGACGAGCTGATCGAGTCCGGTGAGGCCGACCTGGCCCAGGTCATCGGTGTCCCCGCGATCTGCACGATCGACTGGCTGGGCCTGCCGGTGCAGGACTGGCAGATCTACGCCCGCTCGCACCAGGCGACGCTCGCCGAGCAGACCGACAGCCCGATCTACAAGCGGGCCGTCGAGGAGGACCTGCCGCGCTGCACCGAGCAGATGAAGCAGGTCATCGCCGCTCGCGCCGCCGAGCCGCAGGACGACGCGATCAGTTACCTCGTGCAGCAGGAGGTCGACGGCCGGCCGATCACCCAGGAGGAGGTCTTCTCCATGGTCGAGCTGCTGGTCAGCGGGGGTGTAGGAACGACGGCCTCGCTGGTCAGCCAGACGCTGGTCTGGCTCTACGAGCACCAGGACGTCCGCCAGGAACTGATCGACGACCCCGCGCTGCTGGACCGGGCACTGGAGGAGTTCCTCCGCTACTTCTCCCCCACCCAAGCGCTGGCCCGCACGGTGATCACGGAGACCGAGTTCCACGGCTGCCCGGTCAAGACCGGTGACCGTGCCCTTCTCGCGTGGTCGTCGGCCAACCGGGACGAGCACCAGTTCGAGAACCCCGACGAGATCGACATCCACCGCTGGCCGAACCGGCACCTGGCGTTCGGCGTCGGCATCCACCGGTGCGCCGGCTCCCACTTCGGCAAGCGCATGGCGAAGGAGATGCTCAAGCAGGTCCTGGAGCGGATGCCGGACTACGAGGTCGACCTCTCGGGGCTCCGGCGCTACCCGCGCCAGGGCGTCAACAAGGGCTGGCAGCGGATCCCGGCGACCTTCACCCCCGGAAAGCGCCTGCTGCCGTCGGGCACCGTCCCCGAGGGCGTGTCCGCCGCCTCCGCGCGGAACTGACCCCGTGCCCCTTCCCCTCGACGGCCGCGTCGCCCTCGTCACCGGCGCGGCCCGCGGTCAGGGCCGCGCGCACGCGGTCCGACTGGCGGCCGACGGTGCGGACGTCATCGCCGTCGACATCTGCGCCGACATCCCCACGGTCGGCCATCCACTCGGCACCCCCGAGGACCTCGCCGACACCGCCCACCTCGTCGAGAAGCAGGGCGGGCGGGTCGTGGCGCGCGAGGTCGACGTCCGCGACCGCGGCACCCTGCAGGCCGCCGTCGACCAGGGGGTAGCGATGCTCAGCCCGGTGCGGATCGTCGTCGCGAGCGCCGGGCTCGCCCCGCTGATGGGCGGCGGCGACGAGGACGACACGTTCGCGGACGTGCTCGGCGTCGGCCTCACCGGGGCCTGGAACACGGTCAAGGTGGCCACGCCGTCGATGGTCGAGGCCGGGCTCGGCGGCGCGATCGTGCTGATCAGCTCCACCCAGGGCCTGTCCGGCACCGACGGCAACGGCACCGCCGGCCTGACCACCTACGCGGCCAGCAAGCACGGCCTGGTCGGGCTGATGCGGTCGTTCGCGAACTGGCTCGCCCGCACTCGATCCGGGTCAACACCGTGCACCCGACCGGCGTGCCCACCCCGATGATCCTCAACGAGCCGATGCAGGACTACCCGACGTCCACCCCGGCGACGTCGGACCGCCAGGGCAATCTGCTGCCGGTGCCGATGGTCGAGTGCGAGGACATCAGCGACGCCGTCGCGCGGCTGGTCGGTGACGGCGGCCGCTTCGCCACGGTGCGTGACGCTGCCGATCGACGCCGGGTTCGGCGCGAAGTAGCCCCACCCCACAGACCGCGCGGACGCCGTCGTCCGCGCTCGAGAGAGGAGCAGACCCATGGCAGGACGCATGGAGGGCAAGGTCGCTTTCATCACCGGTGCCGCCCGCGGGCAGGGGCGCAGTCACGCGGTCCGGCTGGCGGAGGAGGGCGCGGACATTATCGCCGTCGACATCTGCCAGGACATCGACTCGGTGACGCCGTACTACCCGCTGGCCACCGAGGAGGAGCTCGCCCAGACGGGAAAGGCCGTCGAGGCACTGGGTCGCCGGGTCGTCGCCCGCAAGGCCGACGTCCGCGACCTCGATGGGCTGCAGAAGGCCTTCGACGAGGGGCTGGCCGAGTTCGGGCACGTCGACACCGTCGTGGCCAACGCCGGCATCGCCACCTACGGCAAGGCGTGGGAGCTGTCGAGCGAGCAGTGGAAGGACATGATCGACGTCAACCTGACCGGCGTCTTCCACACCGCCAAGGTCGCCATCCCGTCCATGATCGAGGCCGACCGCGGCGGATCGATCCTGTTCACCAGCTCGATCGGTGGGCTCAAGGGCATCCAGCACGTCGCGCACTACGTCGCCGCCAAGCACGGCATGGTCGGCCTGATGCGCACCCTGGCCAACGAGCTGGGCCCGCACTCCATCCGGGTCAACACGATCCACCCGACCAACGTCGACACGATCATGATCCAGAACCCGGGCACCTACGCGATGTTCTCCCCCGGTGACCCCGAGCCCAGCCGCGAGAAGGCGATGCCGGGCTTCATGTCGCTCAACACGCTCCCCGTGCCGTGGATCGAGGCCCAGGACATCAGCAACGCGGTGCTCTTCCTCGCCAGCGACGAGGGCCGCTACATCACCGGCGTCACCCTGCCCGTCGACGCCGGCGCGTACGTCAAGTAATCCGGCGCGACAGACCCTGGCACAAATAGGCTCACCATATATATGGTTGCCTGGATCACACCTCATCCCTTCGGCCGACGACGTCGTCGTCCCTCCCCCCTGGAGCTGCCATGTCCGCCCGCGGAGACATCGAGAACGTGCTCAACCGCTACTCCATCGCCTACGACGACAACGACATGACCGAGATGGCGGACACCTTCGCCGACAAGGCCGTGCTCACGATGCGCATCGCCGGCGGTGACCTGATCGGCCCGTTCGAGGGCAAGGAGGCCGTCATGAAGCTCATGACCGACAGCCTCGCCAGCCAGTCCGACCAGCGCCGTCACGTGACCACGAACTTCGTGGTGCGGTCGGAGGACGAGTCGAACGCGGTGGTCAACTCCTACCTCACGCTGATCTCCATCGAGAACGGCAAGGCCGCGCTGCTGTCCTCCGCGAAGTACGTGGACGAGCTGGTCAAGGAGAGCGACGGCGCGTGGCGGTTCACCAACCGCCACATCGAGCTCGACCTGCCCTACTGAGCGCCCCGGCGTCCACCGGGAGGGCGACACCGGGGATGAATCGGGCCTCCTCCGAGGCCAGGAATAGCACGGCGTTGCTGACGTCGTCCGACTCCACCTAGCCCCGGTGCAGGGCGTGCATGCCCTTCATGCTGTCCTCGACGTCCGCACGGCCGGGCGCCTCCAGGTGGGCGCTGGCCAACGAGGTCGGCCCGCAGGGCATCCGGGTCAACTGCGTGAACCCCACCAACGTCGACACCCGGATGTTGTTCGACGACGCGATCCATCGGCTCTTCCGCCCCGGCATGATCCCCATGACCCCGTGCTTGCCGCGGTGTGATGGGTGTTGTTGGCCAGCCCCTTCATGGCCGCGATCGAGCTGGTGATCACGACCGCCCACCCGCCGTCAGGTGCGGCAGCGCGGCCCGGATCGTCTTGAAGACGCCGGTGAGGTTGATGTCGATCATGTCCTGCCAGGTAGCGTCGGACATGTCGGCCATCGGCTCGCTGCCAGCGATGCCCGCGTTGGCGACGACCACGTCCAACCTGCCCAGCTCGGGACGCCACGGTCGACGAGCGCCCACACCGCGGCACCCTCGCGGACATCGACCCGGTCGCTGACGACGCGCCGGCCCTCCCCCTCCACCAGCTTCACCGTCTCGGCGAGGTCGGCCTCGGTGGCCAGGTGGTAGCCGATCGAGGCGACGTCGGCACAGGCAACGGCCCGGATCAGGTCCACGCCCTCCCGCGACAGCCGGACGGCGTGGTTGCGCCCCTGGCCCGGGCCGCCCCGGTGATGAAGGCGATTCTTCCTGCGAACCGCTGCTGCACCGCTGTCCCTTCGGTCATGCGACATCACTCCCGTAGCAGTGCTCGAGGATCACGCTCTCGCTGACGTCGCCACCGGTCAGCTCGGCGACCACGCGTCCCTCTCGCAGCACGACCACCCGGTCGGCGACGGCTGCCAGTTCGGGCAGGTCGGAGGAGATGAAGAGGACGGCCTTGCCGGCGTCGGCCAGCTCGGCGATCAGCCCGTAGACGTCGGCCTTGCCCTCGACGTCGATACCGGCGGTCGGCTCGTCGAAGACGAACACGTCCGCGCCGTGCGTCAGCCACTTGGCGAGCACGACCTTCTGCTGGTTGCCGCCTGACAGCGACCCGACGGGCACCTCGGCGTCGCGGGCCTTGATGCCGAGCCGGCCGATCATCTCCTGACTGACCGCCCGCTCCCGGTCCGCGCTGGGCCGCGGGAGCCAGGACACCCCGCGGTAACGGCCGAGGGTGGGCAGCGTCGTGTTCTTCCGGATACTCATGGACACGTCGTTGCCCTGGTGCCGGCGGTCCTCCGGGAGCAGCACGATCCGCTCCTTCAGCGCCGCCCGAGGCGAGCGCAGCGCCACCTCGCGGCCGTGCACCGTCACCGAGCCGCTGTCGCGGTGGTCGATCCCGAACAGCACCCGGGCGAGCTCCGTCCGACCCGCGCCGACCAGCCCCGCGAGCCCGAGGACCTCACCCGCGCAGAGGGTCAGATCCACGCCGTGCAGGACGGGCTCGCGGGTCAGCCCGGACACCCGAAGCAGTTCGTCACCGCGCCCCTCGACCGACCGGTGCACATGCACCGTCTGGCTCTCCGAGGCCTGCTTCTCCCCCGTGATGCCGGCGACCAGCGCGGCCTTGGTGAGGGTCTGGGTCGGCAGGTCGGCCACCACCGAGCCGTCGCGCATGACGACGACCCGGTCGGTCGCGCCGAGCACCTCCTCGAGCCGGTGCGACACGTAGACGATCGCGACCTTCGCCGCGGCCAGCTGCCGGATCATCTGCAGGAGGTGCTGGATCTCCTCGTCGGTCAGGGAGGCGGTCGGCTCGTCGAGAACCACCACCCGGGCGTCCCACGCCAGGCAGCGGGCCACCATGACCAGCCGCTGCTGAGCGACGCTGAGTTCGTCGATCATCGTGCGCGGATCGACGTCCATGCCGAGGCGGCTGAGCACCTCCCGAGTGCGTCGGTGCAGCGACCGCCAGTCCACGAAGATGCCCGCCCGCTTCGGCTGGGGCAGCCCGAGGAAGACGTTCTCGGCGATGCTCGTCCGCGGGACAAGCGCCAGTTCCTGGTGAACGAAGGAGATGCCGAGCAGCGAGGCGTCGTGCGGCGCTGCGAGCGTGACGACCTCGCCGTCGACCAGGATCTCGCCCTTGTCGGGGTGGACCAACCCCGACAGCATCTTGATGACCGTGCTCTTCCCGGCGCCGTTCTTGCCGACCAGCCCGAGCACCTCGCCCGGCACCACGGAGAACGATGCGTCGTCCACCGCGATCACGCCCGGGTATATCTTGCGCAGTCCGCGTGCCTCGATCACGGGCACGTCCACTGTCGAGGCCGTGGCGGTCACCGCCGCTTCCTCTCCAGGCGGCTGATGAGCATCGCGGCGATCAGGACGACGCCCTGGATGATGTTGATCCAGGCCGTGGGTATCTGCAGCATCTGCAGCCCGGTCTGGATGACGCCGAGGAACAGGACGGCCACGACGGTCCCGGGCACGTTGAAGGTGCCGGGGCGGAACGTCGCCGAGCCCAGGAAGGCCGCCGCGTAGGCGGGCAGCAGGAACGGCACGCCGGCATTCGGTGAGGAGGAGCCACCCTGCGCCGTCATGAGGATTCCGGTGACGGTCGCCGCGAGGGCGACGATCACGAACCCGAGGACCTTCAGCCGCTTGACCGACACCCCGGCGAACCGTGCGGCGTCAGGATTTCCCCCGACGGCGTAGATGCGCCGCCCCGTCTCGGTCTGCTCCAGAAACAGCCAGGCGAGGACGGCGATGGTGAGGGCCAGCCAGATCTGGATGTTCACCCCGCCGAGGGCGGTGCTCTGGCCGAGCGCCTTGTAGCCCGCCGGGATTCCGCTGTAGAGCGTCTGCTGGTTGGTGAACAGGTACTCGACCCCGAGCAGGATCACGCCCATCGCGAGCGTCTGCACGAACGACGAGGCACCCAGATAGGCGATGAACACGCCGTTGACGACGCCGACCGCCAGACCGATCAGCACGGCGAGCAGCACCGCCGCCGGCCACGCGACGCCGTCCAGCGTGATCAGCGCGACCGCCGACGCCCCGCCGAGCCCGACCATGGACCCGATCGACAGGTCGAACTCCCCGAGGGCCAGCGGGACGGTGAGCCCGATGGCCAGGATCGCCGGGGCGGCCGCCTGCTGGAGGATCGCGGTGAAGTTGTCGAGGGTCAGGAAGCTGTCCGGGCGGGCGATCCCGAACGCGGCGATGACCAGCAGCAGCGCGATGAGCACCCCTCCCCGGCTGATGAGCGCCCCCCAGGTGCGGCCACGGCTTGCCGTGGCGACGGGCGCCCGATCGCGCGGGCCCTCCCGTCCTGCGTCCGGGGAGGGGACGGCGGGTGCGTCGGCCTGTCCTGTCGGCACAGCTGCTCCTGAACGGAAAGGGTTCCGGGGTGCCGCCGGACGGCGGCACCCCGGAAGGAGTGACTAGTGGAGGTTGCTGAACTCGGTGGACCACTTCGTGGTGAAGAAGCCCTCGAAGTCCACGGGCGGCTCGGCGAGCTTGCCCGCCGCCGGCAGGTGGTCCTTGTCGACGACGAACGGCCGCCAAAAGTCCAGGCCGGTGCCGTAGTCCGGCCGCGGCTGGGACGTGATCTTGGCGTTGCGGGTCCACATCTCGGCCAACTGGTCCAGGGCGACGAACGCCACGAACTCCGAGGAGTTCTCCGTTGCCGCGTCCACCTGGCCCGAGCGGATCAGGTCGATCGTCGGGAGGTTGGCGTAGAAGGTGGTGATCAGCGGCCGGTCCGGGTACTGCTTTCCGGGCCGCAGGACCCCCATCGCCTTGGCGGCGCCGAGTTCGGATCCGGAGAAGGTCAGGTAGTAGGCCTTCAGGTCGCTGTTGCCGTTGAACGAGGCGGAGACCGCCTGCTGGGCCCCGGCGACCAGGTTCGTCGCGTCGGCGTCGAACTTGTCCTTTATCGTCACCTTGGTGCCCTTGATGGTCTTGTCGAGGCCCTGCAGCCGCTGGACGACGAAGTCGGCCTGGAAGGTCTGGACGGCGATCGGGCCGCCCGCGGAGCCCAGCCGGTCGACGACCCACTTGCCCATGGTCTCGCCGAGGTCGGACTCCGACGGGTAGAAGGAGCCCGAGAAGAGGTCCTGCTGCCCGATGTAGCCCCCGATGTTGATCACCGGGATGTTCTTGGCCTTCGCCTGCACGAGCGCCGGCGCGATGGAGGACTGCGGCATGCCGTTGGTCAGGATCGCGTTGACGCCGGTGTTGACGAAGTTCGTGGCGCACGTGAGCTGGCCGGCCGGGGTGGCCTGGCCGTCGCACACCTGGAGGGACAAGCCGAGGTCCTTGGCCGCGTTGGTGACGGCGTTGGTCACACGGACCGAGATGTCGATGGACTGCCCGTAGGAGATGTAGCCGATCTTCTTGGTCGGCAGTGCCACCGGTGCGCCGGCGGCCTGCGCGGACGCCTTGGCGGCGGCCTGGGTCTCGGACGTCATCTTGGGCAGCGGCAGGTCACCGACCCGCCCGGAGGAGGATGCGCCGCCACCGCTGCTGCTACTGCTGCTGGAACCGCCGTTGGCCGATCCAGAACAGGCGCTCAGGAGGATGAGGGCTGCCACCACAGCGCCGGCAGCGAGGGAACGGGATCTCATGCGTGGTCTCTCCGATCGGGACGGGTCAGTCGGTGCGTTCGAGGAGCCGTGGGTCCGGGGGGTGATGCGGTGCCACACCCCCGCGGCCGAGACCGATACGGGTCGGAGACCGGTTTGGGGACCACCGGCAGAGGGTGACAAGTATAATGATGCGCATGATTTCATGCTTTGCGACCCGCGTCAAGAGGTCCCCCCGTCGCCGCAACATGGCCGTGATGCGGCGCCGAGCGGTATCGGAGCAGCCGTCATCGCCGTCGGACGCGGAAGCGCCCTGACGGCGGGATGAGCGGGGGCGTTACCGCCTCGATGACGCGGTCGAGAAGGTCGCGGCCGACCTTCTTCAGCTACTCCGCGTACTCCTGCACGAGCTCGCGGAGCAGTCGCTCGGCGACCGGCCCGTCCGAGGCCATGATCGCCCCGGCGATGCGCTGGTACCCCTCCGGCCGGCGCCGGCGCTGACTCACCGGCAGCAGCAGACCGCGAAGCCGCTCCGGGAGGAGGTCCTCCAACGACGTGGTCACCAAATCTCCAGTGCCGGGTAGCCGGAGCCGGCCAGCACCGCCTGGAGGAACGCGCGCGCGGCGCGCAGGGCGACCTCGTCCTCCACGGGACGTCGGTCAGCAGCGCGCCGATTCTCTCGATCTGCGGTGTCCCGCCGCGTTCGGCCGCCGTGCGCGCCATCGTGGGCTCGACGGCGAGACGGGCCTCGATGAGGTGGCGCAGCGTGACCCGGCGCATATGAAGTACAGGCTGGCCATGCGCGCGAAGTCGCGGCTCTTCACCTCGACGACGGTGGGCCCACCGTGCCGTCCGTCCCGGCACCCGCGGCGGACCGGTCGTCACCGCCGTCGGTGTCGAGGACTACGGCCGCATCGCATCCCGCCTGTTCTTCCGGTCGCGGGTCAGCCGCTCCGATCTGGACGAGGCGTGCCGGCGGCTGGAGCCCCTCATGGCCAGGATTGCCGCGCCGCGCCGCGCCGCGCCGCGCCACCGCGCCGCGGGACCACCTGGCCAGTACCGCACCGGCGCTCAACGACAAGGGTCTCGCTCACCAGCACCTCGCCTTCCGGCTCGTGGTCATGTCGGCCGCGGGCAACGCCCCGACGCAGCTGACCGCCGGTGGACTGGCCTACCTCCAGGCCTACCAGTCCCGCTGCCTGCCGGTGCCCGACCGACCGCCGCGAGGTGGTTGGTCTCATGCAGGACACCGCCGACGCCATCGCCACCGGAGCCGCCGATCCAACGGCCGCCCTTATGGATCGGTGCCTCGGGATCGGCTCGTGGACCATCGGCGCAGATCGGGCGGAGGGCACCACCGACCCCGTCGCGTGGGTCTGAGCGCCGCCCGGGCGCAAGGGCTGGCGCCCGAAGGCAAATATGCATATGGTTCGCCGGGTCAGCGCTCTTGTGCGGCGCGTCACACGATCCGGAACGAAAGAGGTCAGATGAACCAGGGACTGATCCCCGCCAAGTGGGCCGCGCTCACGCCGCGCAACGAGGCCATCATCGATGTGCCGAACAACCGGCGCCTGGACTACGCGGAGTTCGACGGACTCGTCCGGCGCCTGGCCAACGGCCTACGCGGGCTCGGCCTCGAGAAGGGCGACCGCTTCGGCGTCCTGTCGCGCAACTGCGCCGAGTACATGGCGTTGTACTTCGCCGCCGGCCGGGCAGGGCTGATGCTCCAGCCGCTGAACTGGCGGCTGGCCGGCGAGGAGCTCGCGACCATCGTCCGCGATGCCTCCCCCAAGGTGATCATCAGCCAGGACGAGTTCGGCGAGGCCATCGAGCAGCTGCAGCGCGACGTCGACGTCCCGCACTGGCTGCAGTTCGGCGAGAAGAGCGACGGCAGCTTCGCGCAGCTGGTCGGGTCCTCCAGCGACGATGAGCCGATCTGGGTCTCTTCCGTGCTCGACGACGACCCGTTCTTCATCCTCTACACCGGCGGTACCACCGGGAAGAGCAAGGGCGCCATGCACACCCACCGCAGCGCGGGGGCGATGATGCTGGCGCAGACGGTGGCCGAGCGGATCGTGCCCAGCGACGTCTACATGCTGACCGGGCAGATGTACCACATCCCGATCGTGCTGGCGATGAACTACAACCGGCACGGCTGCCCGCTGGTCCTGGTGAACTTCGAGGCCAAGCAGGCGCTGGAGATCATCCAGGAGGAGAAGGTCTCGGCCTTCCTCGGCATCACAACCATGATCAACTGGATGATGGCGGTGCCGGACTTCGCGAGCTACGACCTCTCCAGCCTGCGCAACTTCCAGTACGGCGGCGGCCCCATGCCCTCCTCCGTCGTCCGCGCGGCCATGGACAACTTCCCGTGCACGATGATCCAGGGCTACGGGCAGACCGAGGGCGCCGGCATGACGTTCCTCTCCCAGGAGGACCACATCCGTGCCGTCAACGGGGACCACCCCGAGCGGCTGCGCTCCTGCGGCCGCGAGGGCTTCACCGCCTCGATCCGGGTGGTCGACGACAACGGCCGCGACGTGCCCCAGGACGGGAAGACCGCGGGTCAGATCATCGTCCGCGGCGAGCAGAACATGATCGGCTACCTGAACCAGCCCGAGCTCTCCGCGCAGACGATCCGGGACGGCTGGATGTGGACCGGGGACATGGCCACCTGGGACGACGAGCGGTACGTGTTCATCGTCGACCGGGCCAAGGACATGATCATCTCCGGCGGGGAGAACATCTACTCGGTGCAGGTCGAGGAGGCCATCAACCAGCACCCCGCCGTGCTCGAGTGCGCTGTCTTCGGCATCCCGGACGACGAGTGGGGCGAGGCGGTCAAGGCCGTCGTCGTCCTCAAGCCGGGCATGGAGGCGTCCGAGCAGGACATCATCGACGAGGCGAAGAAGCACCTGGCGAGCTACCAGAAGCCGCGCTCGGTGGACTTCGTCGGCCAGCTGCCCAAGGCGCCCACGGGCAAGATCCTCAAGCGCGAACTGCGCACCCCGTACTGGGCCGACCGCGACCGGGGCGTCTGAGTGGGTTTCGACAAGGCCGACCTCGCCGGTCAGGTAGGCCGCGCGTTCCCGGGGGGTGAGTACACCGTCCACCCGTGGCGGGCATGGCTGCTCGCCGACACCGTGCTGGCGCCGACGCCGGCCGTGACCGCCGGCGCCGGACCGCAGGTGGCCCATCCCCTGTTCGCCTGGATGGCGGCCACCGGAGCCATGGGCATCACCTGGGACGAGCTGTTCTCCTGGTTCGGCGCGGCCGCCTCCGACGGCCCGGTGTTCGGCGAGCACGAGACGACGCTGCACCGGCCGATGCAGGTCGGCGCGACCTACCGTGTCAGTGGCGGCATCGTGTCCGCCGAGCGCAAGGTCGGTCGGCGCACCGACGTCTTCGACCTCGTCGGCTACTCCATGGACCTCCATGACGGCGACGAGCACGTCGCGACCTGCTGGAACTCCATCGTCTTCCCCCGGAGGGACGCATGACCGCCGCCGTCACCGTCGGCACCGAGCTTCCGGCCTACGACATCCCCTCGGTCAGCGCCGAGAAGATGAAGACGATGGCCGCGCTGCTCAGCGATCCCACCGCCATCCACTGGGACGTCGCCACGCTGCAGGGCCTGGGCATGGGCGACCGGCCGATCAACCAGGGCCCGCTGAACATGGGCTACGTGATGAACGCGGTCACCGACTGGGCGGGCGGCCCCGACCGGCTGCGGCGGTTGCGGGTGCGGTTCCTCGGAAATGTGTTGGCTGGCCACCACCTACGGGTGCGGGCGACGGTCGCCGCGGTGCGCGAGGAGGACGGCGCCCGGCTGGCCGACTGTGACGTCGTCCTCGAGGTGGTGGACGGCGATCCGGTCGTCTCCGGCAGCGCCACGGTGGTGCTGTCGTGAGCGACCACCAGCCGCTGCGCTTCCAGCTCGCCTACGGCGACTGCGACAGCGTCGGCATCGCCTACTTCGCCATCTACTACCCGTGGATGGAACGCGCGTACAGCACGTGGATGTACTCCCACGGCATCCGCAGCGGGGAGCTCGCCGAGCAGTTCGGGTTCATGACCGTCGGGGTGCACTCGGAGTGCACCTACAAGGCGATGGTGCGCGTCTTCGACCAGCTCACGGTGCAGCTCGTGCTGGACCGTGTCGGGTCGTCGTCGTACGTGGTCGGCTTCGACTTCCTCCGGGAAGACGAGGTCGTCACGCACGGCACGATGACATTCGTGTGCCGCACCCTCGGGGGAGGGAAGGCGACCATCCCCGACGAGCTGATGAAGGTGCTCCGGACGTTGCCCGAGGCCGCCGCATGAGGCTCGACCTCCCGGCTGTGACCGCGGCGCTGACGGCGGTGCCGCAACCACCCGAGGGGGACTGGGCCGCGCTCGCCACTGCCGTCCGCGCGCAGGCCGACGTGCAGGCCATCGGCGACCTCGGGGCGCTCTACGCCCGCGCGGTGGACGACCACGACATCGACACCCTGGTCGCGATGTTCACCCCCGACGGCGTCTTCGAGCGCCGCGGAGTGGCGGCCGCCGGCGCGGACGAGGTGCGCGCGGCCTACGTGGCCAGCTTCGACACCTACCGGACGATGCTGCACACCGCGCACCCCGGCGTCGTGCAACTGCACGACGACGACACGGCGTCGGGCTGGTCGCACGGGCACGCCGAGCTGGCCACGAGGAGCACGCTGATCATGGCGTCCTACCGGTACGAGGACGAACTGCGCCGCGTCGACGGCCGGTGGCTGTTCGCCCGCCGGTCGATCACCTTCATGTACGCCGTCCCGGCCGATCAGATGGCGACGAGCTTCGGCAGCGCCGACCGCATCCGCTGGCCGCGCACCGCGCCCGAGGCCGGCGACTACCCCGAGACCTCTCCCACCTGGGAGACCTACCGCGCCTGACCGTCGCGCGCGGCGCGGAAGGCGGTGAATGCCGCGCGGTGCTCGGCGGTGCCGAAACAGCCACGCCGTCGCGTCGACCGACTCGCTGACCCCGCCAACGGCAACGCGGTTGACGAATGCCTTGCCCACCTGCGTCGCCAGCGGCGAGTGGGCAGCCATCTCGGTGGCCAGCTGGACCGCCGCGGGCAGCAGCCCGGCGTCGGGGTGCACCTCCGGCACCAGCCCGGCGCGCTCGGCCCGGATCGCGGAGAGCTCCCGGCCGCTCAGCGCCCGATAGCGCGTCCAGTGCCGGCCCATCACCTCCGGGCCGCGGACGATGCCGTAGCCGGGCATGAGTCGCATCGTCAGCTCCTTGAACGCCAACCGCGCCGACTGCCCCGCCAGCACGACGTCGCAGGCCCAAGGCGAGCTCCGTGCCGCCGCCGAACGCGATGCCGTTGACCGCGGCGATCACCGGCACGGCACACAACTCGACGGCATGGAAGGCGTCGAACACCCGGCGCAGGTGCGGGCGCACCTGGCGCACGTCGCCGTCCATCGCCTCGAACGTGGCGACGTCCCCGCCGGCGGAGAACGCGCGGCCCGTACCGGTGAGGACGACCGCGCGCGCGTCGTCGTCCACCCTGAGGCGGCGCATGACGTCGGTGAGCTCGGCGAAGAACTGCTCGTCCATCGCGTTGTGCTTTTCCGGCCGCGCCATCGTCAGGACGGCGACACCCGACGCGGGCTCGGTGCGGGTCAGCCGCTGCATCAGGCGTCCGGCGGCGGGAACTGCGGCTTGCGCTTCTCCAGGAAGGCCTGCGCGCCCTCGGCCATGTCGGGGCTGCCGATCGACTGCACGAGCATGCCGAGCCCGGTGGTGAAGGAGTCGCGCGCGGCGTTCCACCAGACGTTCGAGCTGACCTTCGCGATCTCGAGGTAGCGCGGGGAGAGCACGCTGAGTTCGGCGATCAGCAACTCGACGGCACCGACCAGCTCGTCGTCCGGGACCAGGGTGTTGACCAGTCCGAGCTGAAGCGCCTGAGCGGCCGAGTACCGGCGGCACAGGAACGCCATCTCCTTGGCCCGCTTCTCACCGATCTGCACGCCGAGCACGTTGGTGGCCCCGGTGACCGGCGCGCTGCCCACCCGGGGGCCGGTCTGCCCGAACGTGGCCGACTCCGCCGCGATCGCCAGATCGCAGGCGATGACGAGCTCGTTCCCCCCGCCGGCCGCCGGGCCGTTCACGGCGGCGATGACGGGGCGGGGGCAGTTCCGGATGGAGTCGAAGAGCCGCAGCGAGCTGCGGTAGAGCCCACGCATGGCGGTGACGTCGGGCGCCGACAGGTTGCCCAGCGCTCCCCCGGCGCAGAAGCTGCCGGGCACGCCGGTGATGACCACCGCGCGGCTGCGAGTCGCGGCCTCGAGCGCGAGGACGATCTCCTCGGCCATCTCGAGGTCGTAGGCGTTGCGCCGGTCCGGCCGGTTGAGGGTGATCCAGGTAGCCCCGCCGCGCTGCTCGACGAGCACGCTGCTGCTCACGCGTCCTCCCCGATCGGACCGGGGGCTGGCTCGCCCTCGGCGATGCCCATCAGCCGGGCGAAGTTGTTCCCGAGGATGCCTTCGGTGACTTCGTCGGAGTAGCCCAGTGCCTGGATGGCGGCAATCTCCGCTCCCGGGTCGGCCATGGGCCAGTCCGAGCCGAAGACGATCCGGTCGGCCCCGTGCCGGTCGATGATCGACCGCACCTTCTCCGGCGCGAGCTCGGCCATCGTGGGTGGCCAGGACGTCTCCAGGTACGCGTTCTCGCCGAGCAGGTCCTCCTCGGCCTCGTCGAGGCGGTGGTAGCCGCCGAAGTGGCAGGCGACCAGCTTCAGGTCGGGGAACTGCCGCACGATGTCGCGGATCATCGCGGGGGTGGCCCGCTCGTTGCTCGCACCGTCCCCACCGGCGCCGACGTGGGCGATAACGGCGATGTCGGAGCCGAAGCCCTCGAGGATCTCCCAGACCCGCGGGTCGTCGTAGGCGAAGCCCTGGAACAGCGAGTGCAGCTTCACCCCCGGGATCCCGTTACGCCGCAGGCTGGCGAGGTTCTCCTCGACCGGCAGGTCGGGGTGGATCGTGCCGAACCCGAGCAGGCGGCCGCCCCGGCTGCGGGCGACGAAGCGGTTGACGCCGTCGACGTACTTCGCGGTGTCGGCGATGCCGAGCAACACGCCGCGGTCGACGCCGGCCCGCTCGAGCACGCCGGGCAGCATGGAGATCTTGCCGTCGCCGACGCGCGGCAGCTGCGGCACCCGCGGGCCAAGCGCCCGCTCGGCGATCGCGTCGGGCCACGCGTGGCAGTGGACGTCGATGATCACGAGATGTCTCCGATCACGGCTGGCCACCGTCGACGGTGATGACCGCCCCGGTGGTGAACGAGGACCAGTCACTGGCCAGGTAGAGCGCTGCCCCAACGATCTCGCCGGGCTGCCCGCCGCGGCCGAGCGCGAAGTTGGCGGCCCGCTTGCCGAAGGCGTCCATGTCCCAGGCGGCGCTGACGTCGGTGAGGAAGGTGCCGCACATGATCGCATTGACCCGGACGGTCGGGCCGAAGGCGTGCGCCAGCCCCCCGGTGACGGCGTTGAGGCCGGCCTTGGCCGCGGCGTACGGCACGATGTCGGCCCGCGGGCGGACCGCGCCGGTGCTGCTGACGTTGATGATGGAGCCGCCCTGGCCTTCTGCCATCCGGGTCCCAATCAGGGCGGCCAGCCGGAACGGGCCCTTGAGGTTGACCCCGAGGACCTTGTCGAACAGGGTCTCGCTGACGTCGGCCACGGTGTCGTACCGCGGCGACATGCCGGCGTTGTTGACCAGAACGTCGACGTGCCCGAATTCGCCGTAGGCCGTCTCGACCAGCCCGTCGAGGGCGTCCCAGCGACCCACGTGCGCGGCCACGGGCAGCGCCCGCCGGCCGGTCTGCTCGCGCACCTCCGCGCCAGCCTTCTGGCAGCTGTCGAGGTCGCGGCTGGCGATGACCACGTCCGCGCCGGCCTCGGCCAGCCCGAGCACGATCTCCCGGCCCAGGCCGCGGCTCCCGCCGGTGACCAGGGCGACCTTTCCGCTGAGGTCGACGGTGGGCCCCGGGCGTCCCGTGCTCACGCTGCCGGAACCCGGGTGGGACCGACGACGGCGGCCGCGCCCAGAGCGTGCAGCTCGTCGGACGAGAGCCCGAGCAGCGAGGCGAGCGCCGGTTCCGTGTGCTCGCCGACCGTGGGCACGCCGTCGTAGACCGGCCCGGCGTAGCTGCCCATGTGCAGGACGGGCCCCGGCACCAGGACCTTGCCGAGCGCAGTGCCGGCCAGCTCGACCAGCGTGCGCTCCCGGAAGTGCGGGTCCTCGACGATGTCCTTCGCGTCGTTGACCGCCGCTGCTACGACCTCATGCGCGTCGAGGTCGTCCAGCACCTCGGCGCGAGGGCGCTCGGCGACCCACGCCGTCACGATCTGCTGCAGTTCGTCGTTGTTGGCCATCCGCGCGACGTTCGTGGCGAACTTCGGGTCGTCCCGCAGGTCGGAGTGGCCCATCGCGACGAACAGCCGGAGCGCGATCGTCTGGTTGGACGCCGCGATCGACAGCCACTGGCCGTCCGCCGCCTGGTAGATGCCCCGGGGGGACGCCGAGCCCGAGCCGTTGCCGACGCGCTGCTGGATGAACCCGGTCGCCGTGTAGTTCAGGATCAGGTCGCCGAGGATGAACATCAGCGGCTCGTAGAGCGCCACGTCGACAACGTCGCCGCGGCCGGTGCGGGTGCGGTTGAACAGCGCGGTCGTCGTCCCGAAGGCCGCCGACAGCCCGGCGATGGAGTCGGCGAAGCCGAACGGCGGCGACGTGGGCGGCGAGTCCGGCCAGCCGTTGACGAAGGCGTAGCCGCTGGCGGTCTCGGCGACGGTCCCGAAGCCGGGGCGCTCCCGGTACGGGCCGGTCTGGCCGAATCCGGAGACCCGGGTGAGCACCAGGCCCGGGTTCTCGGCCGAGAGCACCTCGTAGGCCAGCCCCCAGTCCTCCAGCCGGCCGGGGCGGAAGGACTCGACGACGACATCGACGGTGGCGGCCAGCCGGCGGACCAGGTCGCGGCCCTCGGGGCGGCGCAGGTCGATGCCGATGGACTCCTTGCCGGAGTTGAGCCGGGCGAAGCCGAGGGACATCCCCTCGTGCTGCGGCGTCCACTGCCGGGCGAAGTCGCCCGCCTTGGGGTCCTCCACCTTGATGACCCGCGCGCCGAAATCGCGCAGCATCCGGCCCGCCGTCGGCGCGGCATACATCGTGCCCAGTTCCAGGACCGTCACCCCCGCCAGCGGCGGGACACCCTGCGTGCTGCCGGTCATGACTCCCCCTCGGGTGGTCGGATCATCGCGTGCGGGCGGCCGGCGTCATGGCCGCCACTGCACGTGCTGCGGCTCGAGGTACTCGCGGATGCCCCACTCGCCGATCTCGCGGCCGACCCCGGAGAGTCCGAAGCCGCCGAACGGCGCATCGGGGCGCATGTTGCCGCCGCCGTTCACCCAGACCGTGCCGGAGCGCAGCTGCGCCGCGAGCTTCCGGCCGTGCTCGACGTCGGGCGTGTAGATGTTGGCGGCCAGGCCGTAGGCGGTGTCGTTGGCCAGCCGGATCGCCTCCTCCTCCGTGGAGAAGGGGACGACGACGCCGACCGGGCCGAACACCTCGTTCTGCACCAGCCGGTTGTCGTGCGGCAGGCCGGCGAAGACGACGGGGTTGATGAAGTAACCCTTCTCCGGCAGCGGGTCCTCCTTGGCGAGGACGATCTCGCCGCCGTCGGCGAGCCCGTTGTCGATGAAGCTCTGCACCCGGGCCCGGTGGTCCTCGCGGATCATCGGCCCGATGTTGACAGTGCGGTCCCACGGGTCACCGACCTTGAGGGCGCCGAACGCCTCCTGCGACGCCCCGAGGAACTCGTCCATCAGGCTCTCGTGCACCAGCATGCGGGCCAGCGCGGCGCAGCCCTGACCGCCGTTGCGGGCCCACCGCAAGTGGATGTCCTTGGCCAGGGCGGCGGCGTCGATGCCGGGCAGCAGGATGTTCGGGGACTTGCCGCCGAGTTCGAGGGTGACGCCCTTCAGGCTCCGGGCCGCCTGCTCCATGATCCGGGCGCCCACGCCGTCGGAGCCGGTGAAGGAGACGCGGTCGACGGCGGGGTGCGTGGTCAGCTGCTGGCCGACCGAGGGCCCGTCGCCGATGACGACGTTGAGGACGCCGGCCGGGATGCCGGCCTCCTCGAACAGCTCCCCCATCCACAGCGTGGTCAGCGGGGTGCGCGGGGACGGCAGCAGCACCGCGGTGCAGCCGGCGGCCAGGGCGGCGCCGAACTTGAAGACGGCGAGATTGATCGGGTAGTTGTAGCCGGTGATGCAGGCGACCACGCCGACGGGCCGGTAGCCCACCTCGGAGTAGCTCAGCACCGGATCGTGCCACTCGCCGAGCTGCACCGTCCGGTCGACCAGGGCGGCCTCGGCCTGCCAGCGCAGGTGGGTGATGCCCAGCTTCACCTGCATGACCTCGGCGAAGCCGGCCGGCGTGCCGACCTCGTTGACGATCGAGGCGGTCAGCCGCTCGGTGTGCTTCTCGTAGGTGTCGGCCAGCCGGTGGATCGCTGCGCTGCGCTCCTGCCGGCTCGCCGCGGCCCAGGCCGGGAACGCCCGGCGGGCGGCCTCGACCGCCTGGTCGACCTGGGCGATGGAGGCCGTCGGCATGCTGGCGGTGACCTGCTCGGTCGCCGGGTTGACGGCCTCGATGACCGGACCCTCACCGGGGACCAGCCGGCCGTCGATGAGCAGCTCCCGCGTGCTGGGGACCCAGGTACGGAGGTCGGTCTGGGTGCTGGTCATGCGCGCTGCTCCTCGGAATCGGCCGGGCTCTCGGTGGGGCTCTGGTCGCCCACGATCGCGGGGTTGCTGCCGCCGTGCTCGGGGCTGCGGGCCATCAGGCCCACGCGGGTGCAGACCATGATCAGCTGGTCGTTCTGGTTGTAGCCGCGGTGCTCGAACCACACGATGCCGCTGTCGGTGCGGCTCGCGCTCTCGCGCTTTTCGAGGATGGTGGTCTCACCGCGCAGGGTGTCGCCGTGGAAGACCGGGTTCGGGAACTTCACCGAGTCGTAGCCCAGGTTGCCCAGCGTCGTCCCGAACGTCAGCTCCAGCACGTGGAAGCCGCCGACCAGGGCGAGGGTGAAGAGGCTGTTGAACAGCGGCCGGCCGTGAATCGTGTGCTTGGCGAACTCGTGGTCGAGGTGCAGCGGCTGCGGGTTCATCGTCAGCGACGTGAACAGCACGTTGTCCGACTCGGTGACGGTCCGGGTGAACGGGTGCTTGTAGACCCGCCCCACCTCGAACTCCTCGAAGTACAGGCCTCGCATGCTCAGTGTCCCCCTTCGGGGGCGTCGATCCCGAGTGCGTCCGTCGGCGCCGGGCGGTCGCACGCGGCACCCCCGGGGGCTGCCCGGGCGTGGCCGAGCCACTCATGAGCGGTGTCGGCGTGTGCTTTGTCGATGTGCACGCCGCGGTAGCGCACCGCCCCATGTCCGGCGGTTGCGGCCTGCTCGTAGGCGGCTACCAGCCCCTCGTGGAACTCGATGTCCTCGGCCGAGGCGGTGAACGCCTCGTTGACCGGCGCGACGTGCGACGGGTGGATGGCGATCATCCCGCGGAAGCCGAGCTGCCGCCCCTTCTCGGCGAAGGCCTTGAGGCCGGCAAGGTCCTCCAGCCGCTCCCACAGCCCGGTCAGCGGGTGGATGCCGGCCTCGCGGCAGGCGAGCAGGATCCGGCTGCGCAGGTAGAGGGTCTCCTCCCCTTCCGGCGTCCACTGATAGCCGACCGCGCGGGCGATGTCGGCGTGCTCGGCCGTGGGGCCGATCATCGCGCCGACCCGGGGTGAGGCCAGCGCGATCTCGCGGGCGTTCTGAATGGCGCCGATCATCTCGACCGGCACGATGTACTCCAGCCCACTGACCCCGTTGCGCTCCTCGAAGTGGTCGAGCAGGGCGTCGTAGCGCAGGACGTCGGTGGCCGTGCTGATCTTCGGCGCGAAGATCCCGGTCAACCCCGGGACGACGACGGCCTCGAGGTCGGCGCCGGTCATGCGGGTGTCCAGCGGGTTGACCCGGACGAAGACCCCCACCGACGGGTCGTTCGCCCGGATGGCGGCGATGGAGTCGGCCACGGTCTGCCGGGCCCCCGCCTTGAGGTCGGCGGGCACGGAGTCCTCGAGGTCCAGGACGAGGCAGTCGGCGCCGGCGGCCAGCGCCTTGTCGATCCAGGCGGGCTTGTGACCGGGGAGGAAGAGGATCGAGCGATAGGGAACCATCAGTAGCTCCGGGGCAGGCCGAGGACGTGCTCGGCGACGTAGTTCAGGACCATCTCCTGGCTGATCGGCGCGATGCGCATGAGCCGTGCCTCGCGGAAGTACCGCTCGACGTGGAACTCCTTGCCGTAGCCGAAGCCGCCGTGCACCTGCAGGGCGACGTCCGCAGCGTAGAAACCGGCCTCCGCGCACAGCCACTTCGCGTAGTTGGCCTCGGGACCGCAGGGCTGGCCCTGATCGACCATCCATGCGGCCTTATGCAGCACCGTGTCGGCCGCCTCGATGCGGATCTTCGCCTCGGCCAGTTGGAAGGCGATGCCCTGGTTCTTCCCGATCGGCCGCCCGAACACCTCCCGCTCGGTTGCGTACTGGACCCCTCGGCGCAGCGCCGCCTTGCCGATGCCGATTGCGGCGTTGGCGGAGATCACCCGCTCGGCGTTCAGCCCGCCCAGGATTGCCCGGAAGCCCTTGCCCACGTCGCCGACGACGTCCTCGTCGGCGACGAACAGCCCGTCAATGAACAGCTCGTTCGTGTCGACGGCGTTGCGGCCCATCTTCGGGATGGGCCGGATCTGCACCTTCGACCGGTCCATCTCGGCGAACAGAAGGGTCATGCCGTCGGTCGGCTTGGCGCCCTCACCGCGGGGACTCGTCCGGCAGAGCAGCAGCATCCGCTCGGCCTCGAGCGCCTTGGTGATCCAGACCTTTTTGCCGGTCACCGACCAGCCGCCCTCGACCTTCGTGGCGAAGGTCGAGATGTTGGAGGTGTCGGTGCCGGCGTCGGGCTCGGTCACCGCGAACGACGTGTGCAGGTCACCGGTCACCACCCGAGGCAGGAAGCGGCGCTTAAGGTCCTCGGAGCCGTGCTTGAGGATCGGCTCGAAGCCGAAAATTCCGATGTGGACGGCGCTGCAGCCGCCCATGCCCGCGCCGGATGCAGCGATCTCCTGCTCGACGATCGCGGCCTCGGTGACGCCGAGCCCGCCGCCGCCGTACTCCTCCGGGATGGTCAGCCCGAGCCAGCCGCCCTCGGCGATCGCGTTGTAGAAGTCCCAGGGGAACTCGTGTGACTCGTCGTGTTCCATCCAGTACTGGTCCGGGAACGCCTTGCACAGTGTGCGGACCGCCCGGCGGATGTCGGCGTGCGTCTGGTCCTCGGTGAAGTCCATGAGGGCTCCTCAGCGGGTGCCGGCCGGAGCCGACACCTGCGCGGTCCGGTCGTGGGTGTCCGCGGTGATGCCGAGGGCGCGCAATTGGGCCTTCTGCACCCGCTCGGACGGCGTCTTGGGCATCGAGTCGACGATCCGGATGAAGCGCGGGGTGGCGAAGGCAGGCACCCGTCCCTCGCACCAGGCCCAGAGCTCGGCCGGGTCGACGGCCCGGTTGGTGACCACGTAGGCCATGACCTCGTCCTCGCCGGCCTCCTGATCGGCGGCCACGCCGATCACCGCGCACTCGAGTACCGACTCGTGGCCCAGCAGCGCCTGCTCCACCTCGTAGGAGCTGATGTTCTCGCCCCGTCGACGCAGCGCGTCCTTGTATCGGTCGACGAAGTAGAACCATCCCTCGGCGTCCTTGCGGAGGGCGTCGCCGGTGTGGAACCAGAGGTTGCGCCACGCCGCGGCGGTCTTCTCTGGCATGCCGTAGTAGCCCAGCGAGCACGTCCACGGCTGCTTGGGCCGGACCACGAGCTCCCCGATCTCGCCGACCGGAACCTCGCGGTCGGTTTCCGGGTCGACCAGCCGGACGTCGAACCAGTCGGCGGCCTGGAGCCCGGCGGCGCCGGCCGGACGGTCCTCCCCGTAGGGCGACAGGATCGGGGCGCTGGTCTCGGTGAGGCCGAAGACCTCGACGAAGGCCTCGATGCCGTAGCGCGCCTTGAAGCCGGCGAGGATAGAGGTGGCCGTCGGGGCGGCGAACACCGACCGGAGCTTGTTGTCGGCGTCGTCGGGCCGCGGATCCTGTTTCCAGATGAAGTCCATCATCACGCCGATGAGGTTGGTGACCGTGACCCCGGAGGACCGCAGCTGGTCGACCCAGCGGCTTGCGCTGAACTTCGGCCGGCAGACGAACCGGGCGCCGGCGATGAGCGCCGGGTAGGCCGCCATGAACTGGTTGTTGCCGTGGAACAGCGGCGTGCAGGAGAAGTAGACGTCGGCGGCGCTGAGCCGGTGCAGGCTGACGACCTCCTGGCCGAAGAAGTACATCTGCGCGTGCGGCATCGCCACGCCCTTGGAGGGCCCGGTCGTGCCGGAGGTGAAGAAGATCGACGCCTGGCTGTGCGCTGGTGGCGTGGGCCACTCGCGGCCGGCGGGCGCACCCCCGCCCAGCTCCTCCCACGGCGCGGCCGCCCAGCCCGCGGCCCGGAGCGTCGTCAGGGCCGCCTCGCGGGAGCCGGTGTCGATGACCCAGAACTTTTCGATGACTTTCGCCGGCTCGGCGACGGCGAGGAACTTCGCGGCGTGCACGTCGTCGATCACCGCCCAGCGGGGTGCGGAGGTGACCATCTGGTGCTCGAGGAACGCACCCTCGTACCCGGTGTTGATCGGCACCTCGATCGTGCCCCCCACCCCGGTGCCGAACCACGTGCGCAGGAACTCCGACGAGTTCGCCGCCATGATCAGCACCCGGTCGCCCGCCCGGGCACCGGCCTGCTCCAGGGCGTTGGCGACCGACTCAGCTTGCGCCAGCGTCTCGGCGAACGTCAGTGTCAGGTCCTCCTCCGGGAGATCCAGGAAGACCGCGTCCGGGCGGGCCTTCGCGTGGTGCCGCAGCACTGTCGCGAGAGTCCAGTCGGTCGGTTCCGGGAAGGCCGGCACCAGCTCGGTATAGGTCCGCATGTCACCCCTGCCTGGTCGGCCGCGCCGCCTGCGCGGAAGAGCTATTAGCTAATCATGATTAGAGTTTGGTGGCTACCGTCCGGGGTCCGGAACGGACCGGCCGGGGTGTCAGTCTGCGGGCACCTGCGTGGCGAGCGCAGCCTCGCCGAGGAAGGCGCGCAGCACCGAGGAGTTGCTGCGGGCCTGCGCGGCCGGGCCGGTGAAGACAACCCCGCCCCGGGCCATCGCCACGACCTCGTCGGCGACCTCGAGTCCGACCTCGGCGTTCTGCTCGACGAGCAGGACGGCGATGCCACTGTCGGCGATGTCGCGCACCGCGCCGAGGACCGAGTCGACCATCGTGGGCGCCAGGCCCATGGAGGGCTCGTCGAGCATCATGACCTTAGGCGAGGACATCAGCGCCCGGCCGAATGCGAGCATCTGCTGCTCACCGCCGGAGAGGAGCCCCGCCGCGCCCGCGCACCGTTCGCCCAGGATGGGGAACATCGCGTACACCTCCTGCAGGATCTCCCGGGCGCGCTCACGAGGGGCGGTGTACCCGCCCAGCACGAGGTTCTCCTCCACGGTGAGGGGTGCGAACACCCGCCGTCCCTCCGGGACCAGCACCATGCCGTCGCGCACGATCATGTGCGGCACACGGCCGGTGATGTCGGTGCCCCCGAGGCTGACCCGCCCCCCGTGCGACGGGACCAGGCCCGCCGCCGCGTGGAGGGTGCTCGTCTTGCCGGCCCCGTTGGCGCCCAGGACCAGCGTCACCCGCCCCGGCACGGCCGCGAGGCTGACCCCGCGGACCGCCTCGGCCGTGCCGTACCGGACGTGCAGGTCACTGATGTCCAGCACGGTTCCACCTCTTCCCCAGGTAGGCCTCCTGGACGGCCGGCTCGCGCACGACGTCCCCGGGCAGGCCCTCGGCGATCGGCAGCCCCTGGTTCATGGCCAGGAGCCGGTCACACGTGTCGACCATCATCTGCACGTCGTGCTCGATAAGCAGCTGGGTCAGACCCTCGTCGCGCAGCCGCCCCAGGAGGGCGGCCACCTCGAGGCGCTCGGGCTGGTTCATGCCCGCGGTCGGCTCGTCGAGCATCAGCACCCGCGGTCGCGCGGCGAGCGCGCGCGCGATCTCCACGCGCCGCGCCGTCCCGTAGGAAAGTTCCCCGGGCCGCAGCGCGAGCAGGTCACCCACCCCGGTGCGCTCGATCGCCTCGGTCACGGCGTCGGGGACGGCGGTGCGCAGCAAACCCCGGTAGCGCGTCGCCCGGTCCAAGTGCAGGTCGGCGCCCAGCTGGATGTTCTCCAGGACGGTGAGGTCCCGGAGCAGTCGCACCGTCTGGAAGGTCCGGGCGATGCCGCGCCGCGCGAGCTGCGCGGGTGGCGAGGCGGTGTAGTCGTCGCCGTTGAGCACGAGCCGGCCCCGGGTGAGCCGGACGAGCCGGGTCACGGCGGCGAGCAGGGTGCTCTTTCCTGACCCGTTGGGCCCGAGAATGCCGAGGACCCGGCCGGTCTCCAGCATCAGGTCGATGCCGTTGACGGCCTTGATCCCGCCGTAGTGCACGGCGACGTCGTGGGTCCTCAGCACGACGTCCGCTGCGGCGGACGCGCCCTGCCCGGTGCGCGGGTCTAGCGTGGTCACGATGTCACCTCCGCCCGGTTCCCCAGCGCGGCGAGGGCGTGCTCCGGATCCGCTGCGTCGCTGTCCGTAACCGCGCCGGCCGCCCCTTCGGCCGGGATGCGGCGCCTTCGCGCCTGCATCCGGCGCCAGCCCTGCTGGAGGACGCCGAGCAGGCCGTTGGGCACGTAGACGGCGGCGAAGGCGACGAAAATCCCGTAGACCAGCGGCTGCCATTCCCCCACGAACTGCAGGAGGCTCGGCAGCCACGTGAAGATGACGGCGCCGATCGCTGCGCCCGCCCAGGAGAGTGCGCCCCCGACGATGATCATGGTCAGCGCCGTGACCACGAGGTGGAAGCCGATCGTCTCCGGCGAGACGGTCGAGCGCAGCAGACTCGTCATGCCACCGGCGGTGGCGCCGAGGGCACCGCTGACGATGAACACCCGCCGGCGGATCCGGTTGACGTCGATGCCGAGGGAGGCCGCGAGCTGCGGATCCTCGCGGACGGCGTCCACCTTGCGGCCGAACGAGCCGCGCTCGTTGACGGCCAGCGCCAGAACTACGAGCAGCGTGATGACCACCACGTGCGTGGTCGTCAGCGTGCTCAACGCCCCGTAGAGCCCGGTCGGGCCGCCGGTCAGCTGACCGCCGTTGGTGGCGAGCACACCGAGGAAGAGAGCGAAGGCGATCGTCGCCATGCCCAGGTACAGCCCGCTCAGCCGGGCCACCAGCAGTGCCAGCAGGTAACCGGCCACCATCGCGAGGACCACCCCGGCGCCGATCGCGAGGATCGGGGCCACCTGCAGCCGGATGGTGAGGATGGCTGCCGTGTAGGCGCCGATCGCGTAGCTGCCGATGCCGGCGAAGGAGAAGACCCCGGCCCGCAGCGGCACCTGGATCGACAGCGCGAGCAGGAGGCTGATGAACGTCCCCTGGATCAGGATGAGGTTGGAGTAGTACCAGGCGCTCATGTGCGCCGCACCTCCTGCCGGCCGAGGAGGCCGCGCGGTCGGACGAGCAACATCAGGAAGATCAGGCCGAAGGCGATCGCGCGGACCCAGCTGCCCGAGGTGGTCACCACAACCAGGGTCTCGATCCCGGCGAGGACCATGGCGCCCACGACGACGCCGGCGATGCTGCCCACCCCGCCGAGGATGATGACGGCGAAGGCCTTGAGCAGGAATCCGTCACCGGTCTCGGGGGCGACCGAGCCGAGGTAATACGTGAGCAGCACCCCGGCGAGGCCCGCGAGACCGCCGGCGACGGCCATCGTGCCCAGGGCCAGGCGCCGCCGGTCGACGCCCATCATCGAGGCCACCTCCGGGTCGACGCCGATGGCCCGAAGCGCCAGGCCCGGCCGAGTGGCGCGCAGCCACCAGCCGATCAGTGCAGCCAGCCCAAGGGCGGCGACGAGGATGACGATCTGGATGTTGGAGACGCGCACGATGCCGAGGTCGTAGGTGATGGTCCGGAAGCTCCCGGTGGAGTAGCCGAACGGCACGCTCTTGGTGATGTGCTGGGCGATGGACAGCGGGATGATCGCGATCCCGATCCCGCCGACGAGGATCTGCAACTCAGCCTTGTGCGGATCGGCGGCCCGGCGCTGGATCGGCTCGAAGGCGAGCACCTGGACGAACACGGAGAGCGCGGCTCCGACCAGCACGCCGACGGCGATCATCGCCGGCATCGGCAGCGCCACGTGCTGCACGAGCTCGTAGGCGGCGAACGCCGCGAACATGAAGATCGAGCCGTGGGCGAAGTTGAGGATCCCGATGGTCCCCCAGGCGACGCTCATGCCCAGGGCGAACAGCAGGTACAACGAGCCCAGGGTCAGGGCGTTGAGCAGGTTCTGCGCCATGTCCTCCGGTCCTTCCGCGGGCGGATCGAGGGCGGGCGCCGGCGGTCTCCCGCCGGCGCCCCTTCTGGTCGGCGGTCAGGAACCGCTGTTGACCAGGACCTCCTTGGTGCCGTCCCACTGGACGAGGACACCGGGCACCCGGGCGTCACGCTTGTCGAAGGTCACCTGCCCCTGGGCGCCGTCGAAGCCCTTCTCGGCGATCTTCGCCAGGCCGTCCTTGATGGCCGCGCGGGCCCCGCTCTTGGCTTCGGCGATGGCGCGGGCGAGGAACCACATCCGGTCGTAGGCCTCGGCCGCGTAGTTGTTCGGGACCTCGCCCTTGAACTTCTGCTCGTAGGCCTCGACGAACTTCTTGGAGCCGGCGTCGGTCTGCGTGGCGGTGAAGTTGGTGGGCCACACCGCACCCGCGGCCGCCTGCCCCGCCGACTTCAGGTTGCCCGCACCCATGGCGCTGAAGCCGATGATCTCGCCCTTGAAGCCGGCCTGCTTGAGCTGGCCGATGGCGACCGGGTACTGGGGGCCGGTGAGGAGCAGGAAGGCGGCGTCCGGCTTCTGGCCGGCGATCTGTGAGGCCGACGTCGTGAAGTCCTGCGCCGTCACCTCGACGCCGGACGACCCGAGGACGTCGACCTTCGCGTCCTTCAGGATGCCCGGGACCGTGTTCTGGCCGAGCTGGGCCAGGGTCGGGTTGCCGGCGTTGAACAGGATCGACGCCCTCTTGATGCTCTTCTGTTCGATGTACTTGGTGACGATGTCGTAGTAAGAGGCCGCCGGCGGTGTGAGGCGGTACGTGTAGTCGCCCACCAGGACCCCGTCGCTGCCCGACTGCACGTAGACCGTCGAGATGCCGGCCTGCTGGACGATCGGCGAGACGGCGGCGGACTGCGCACTCGCCGAGGGGCCGAGGATCGCCGCGTATGACGGGTCGGCGATCGCCTGGCTGGCGAAGCTCGCGGCCTGCTGCGGGTCGGCGGCGGCGTCCTTGCTGTCGACCTCGAGCTTCGTCTTGCCCAGCAGTCCGTTGGCTGCGATCTGCTCGACGGCGAGCTGGGTGCCCTTGGCGGCGTTCGACCCCGCGAAGGCGACCGGCCCGGTCAGGCCGTTGATGTCCATGATCTTGATGCTGTCGGGCAGTCCCCCACCGCCACCGGACGAGCCGCTGCCCGAGGAGGAGTTGGTGCTCCCCGGGGAACTGCAGGCGGCCAGGGCGAGCGCGAGCGTGACCGCCCCTGCTGCGGTGAGCAGCTTGCGACGGCCGGCCCGAAGGTCGCGGGTCATGAGGTCCCCTGAAGGCTTGTAATGATGTGCAGGTTTGAGGGACTGTAACGACCCTCACAAACCCTGTCTAGGGTTTCAAACCGGGATTTGCGCGCCGAACGCAGACGGCTCCGGTCCCCCCGAGAGGAGGACCGGAGCCGCTGGCTGAGCAGGCCGGAGACGGCTAGATGAGCAGCGTGCCCATGTCCACGGGCAGGGCCGTGCCGGTCACGTACTTGGCCTCGTCGGACAGCAGGAACAGGACGCCGTCAGAGATGTCGCCGGGCTCGACCGGGCCCCGCTCCATCACGTTCGCCATCCACCCGGGCGGCGCGTCGGCCTGCAGGTCGTTGGTGAAGAACTCGTTGGCGATCATCGGGGTGTTCACGCCGGCCGGGATGATGGTGTTGACCCGGATCCCGTGCACGCCCAGGGCCATGGCGTAATTGCGCATGAGCGCCAGGACGCCGGCCTTGGCTGCGCCGTAGGCCATATGCCCGGGGTTGAGCATCTCGGTCTTGTAGGCCACGCCCCGGAAGGTCGACGTGGACCCGGTGATGACGATCGCGCCGCCCCTGCCGCGCTCGACCATTCCCGGCGTCACGGCGCGGAGCGTGTAGAAGACGCCGGAGAGGTTGGTCGCGATGGTGTCGTGCCATGCGCTCAGCCGCTGCGCGTGCGGTCCCGTCGACGGCAGGATCCCGGCATTAGCGCAGACCAGGTCGATGTGCCCGAACCGCTCCTCGGCCTGCTTCACCGCGGCGTCGACCTGCCCGTCGTCCCGCACGTCGCCGACGATGCCGAGGAACTCGCGGCCGTGGTCGCGCACCTGCTTCTCGGTCTCGGCGAGGTCCTCCGGCGTCGACATCGCGTACTGCACGGACTCGAACTGGCTCACGACGTCGACGACGACGACGTCGGCCCCCTCAGCCGACAGTCGCACGGCGTGCGACCGGCCCTGCCCCCGGGCTCCACCGGTGACGAGCGCGACCTTGCCCTCGAAGCGGTTCATGCTTCCTCCAGTCCTGGTTCCTGACGACATTGCTCAGCCGGCCGGCGTCTGCGCGGCGGCCATGGGCTCTGACTGCGGGGTGGGCAGGGCCCGGATCGCCGAGACGACCTCCCGGCCCAGGCGCTCGATGGCGGTGATGGTTTCGTCGGCGCTCATCGACGGCCACTGCGGTCGCAGCAGGAGGGGGTCGACCGGGAAGCGGGTGCATAGTTGCGTGAGCTGGGCGATGACCTCCGCATCGCTCCCGAGCACGGCGTGTTCCCCCACCGTCGCGAGGAAGTCTTCGTCCAGCTTCTCGGCACTGCCGGCGACGGTCATGCCCTTCTGCGCGTAGCTCAGGTACTTGCCCTTGGCCACGCGGGCGTACTCGACGATCGCCTCCTCGCGCGAGTCTGCGACCAGCACGTTGCGCCGCAACGGCTGCGGCCCGAATGGCTTGCCCCGGGCGGCGAACCCCTCGCGGACGACGTCGAAGCGCTCGGCGATCTCGTCGGCGGTGGCCTCCGGGGTGACCGGGTAGGCGTCACCGATCCGACCGGCCCGGCGAGCACCGGCGATGCTCTGGGCCCCGATCCAGATCGGGGGATGCGGCTGCTGCACCGGCTTGAGGTGCGGGCGCACACCTTCGAGGTGCCAGAAGCGGCCGTGGTGGGTCACCTCGTCCTCGGTCCACAGGCGCTTGACCACCTCGATGATCTCGTCCATCCGCGGTGCGCGTTCCTTGAACGGAATGCCCAGGTAGTCGAACTCCTCGGGGCGGTACCCGATCCCGGCACCGAAGATCAGCCGGCCCTCGGTGACGACGTCGAGGGTCGCCAGCTCCTCGGCCAGCATGACCGGGTGGTAGAGCGGGGCGATCATGATCTGGGTCACCAGCCGGGTCTGCGGGTCGCAGTCGGCGGCCAGCCGGGCCAGCAGGGGCACCGGCTGGAGCCAGCGCAGCTCCCCGTAGAGGAAGTGCTGGCCGATGGCGATGTAGGTCAGCCCGTTGCGCTGCGCGGCGTCGACGATCCGGCGGACGTCGTCGAACTGTTGCTTGGGACTGACGGACGAGGGGACGTCGGAAAGCAGCATGCCGACGGCGACCATGGGCGGGCCTCTTCTCTGGAGTGGGTCGGCCTCAGCCGCGGGCGGGGCGCGTGAGCGTCTTGGCGAGCTGGCCGAGCAGGACCTCGTTGCCACCCTCGTAGACGCGCATCGGGCGGGCGTTGCGGTAGAGCCGTTCGATCGTGGATCCGGTGACGAGCCCGAAGCGGCCCATCATCTGGACGCAGCGGTCGGCCACCCGGCCGGCGGTCTCGGTGGCGGCGACCTTCGCCATCGACGACCAGTGCAAGGCGCCCAGAGGGTCGGTCGCCGCGCGGGTGGCGGCGGCGTAGCTGAGGAGGCGCGCCTGCTCGATCTCCATCCAGCAGGTGCCGAGCATCTGCGGCATCGGGCCCAGCCGGGCCAGCGTGCTGCCGAACTGCTCGCGGGACGTCGTGTGCGCGACCGCCTCGTCGAGCGCGGCCTGCGCGAGCCCGACGGCGGACCCTGCGACCGAGACCCGGAAGGTCGCCAGGGTCTGCAGCACCATCGGGAAGGCCTGCCCCGGCTGCCCGACCCGGGCGTCGAGTGGGACCCGGACATCGGTGAAGACGACCTCGCCGATGATGTGCGGCGCGATCAGGTCCGGCCCGGAATCCACCTGCACGCCGGGCGTGTCGGCGGGGACGAAGACGAGCGAGTAGCCGTCGTCCTCCTTGGCGAGGACGGTGTAGAAGTGTGCGGCGCCGGCGTTGGTGATGAACGACTTGAGGCCGTTCAGGACGAGCTCGCCGTCACGCTCGATGACGGTCGTGCTGATGGCCTTCAGATCCGAGCCGACCTCGGGCTCGGTGAGGCAGAGCGCGGCGACCGCCTCGAGCGACAGCACCCGCGGCAGCCACTCCTGCTGCACCCGCTCGCTCGCCCCCACGGCCAGGGCGTAGCTGCCGATGCCCTGCATGGCGAACAGCGAGTCCAGGTGTGCCGACACACCGCCGAAGGCCTCGCGGACGACGGTCACGGCGAGGGAGTCCACCCGCTCCGAGGCGCCGCCGTGCGCGGCCGGCACGGTGAGTGCGGCCAGGCCGCTCTCCTGCAGCGCCTCCCGCATCACCGGGTCGACGTCGGTGGCGGCATCGGCCTCGGTGGCCCGCCAGCGCACCTTCTCGCCTACCTCACGGGCGCGCGCCAGCACGTCGCGGTGGTGGTCGGACAGCTCGAACGACATCGCGGGGTCCTCCCCATCAGTGCAGACCCCGACGACACCGTCAGGGCCGGCCGGCGTCCGGTCGGACGCCCGCCGCCACTATCCATGTTATTGGTGTTCATGGTTATTGTGTCAACGCCCACACCCGACGCGAGAGGCCGGTGACCGGGATGCCCACCTCCGGGATGCCCACTGCTGTGATCGTCGACGCCGTCCGCTCCCCCATGGGACGCGGCAAGATCGGCGGCGCCCTGTCCGGGGTTCATTCGGTGGACCTGCTCGCGCAGGTGCTCCAGGCCCTGGCCGAGCGCAACGACCTCGATCCCGGCACGGTCGATGACGTGCTGGTCGGCTGCGTCGGCGGGAACGGCGAGCAGTCCGCCACCCCCGGTCGCCAGGCGGTTCTCGCGGCCGGCTGGCCCGAGCATGTGCCGTCGGTGACCATCGAGCGCAAGTGCGGCTCCGGTCAGCAGGCCCTCGACTTCGCGGTCCAGGGCGTCGTGGCCGGGGCGTACGACATCGCGATCGCCGCCGGCGTCGAGTCGATGAGCCGCGTACCGATGGGTTCGGCTCGCGGGAACGCCGACCCGCACGGACCCCGGGTGGCCGCCCGATACGCACCCGGGCTCGTCCCGCAGGGCATCTCCGCCGAGCTGGTCGCGGAGAAGTGGGGGCTGACCCGTCGGCTACTGGACGAGTTCGCGGTCGCCTCGCACCACCGGGCCGCAGCGGCCGCGGCCTCTGGCGTCTTCGACCGGGAGATCGCCCCGATCACGACGCCCGACGGCGTCGTCAGCGCGGACGAGACCATCCGGCCCGGATCATCGGTGGACAAGCTCGGCGGCCTCAAGCCCGCTTTCGCGGCCAGTCCGCACGCGGCCCGCTTCCCCGAACTGGACTGGAAAGTCACCGCGGGGAACTCCTCCCAGCTCACCGACGGCGCCGCCGCTCTACTGGTGATGAGCGAGGAGCGGGCGAACGCGCTCGGACTCACACCCCGCGGGCGCGTCGTAGCCACGGCCGTGACCGGTGACGACGCGTTGATGATGCTGACCGGGCCGATCCCGGCGACGCACAAGGTGCTCGCCCGCGCGGGCCTGACGATCGCCGACATCGCCGCGTTCGAAGTGAACGAGGCGTTCGCCTCGGTTCCCCTGGCCTGGCAGGCGGAGTTCGGAGTCGCCGACGAGCTGCTCAACCCCCGCGGCGGGGCGATCGCCCTCGGCCACCCGCTCGGGGCCTCGGGCGCGCGGCTGGCCACGACCCTGCTCGGCTTCCTGGAGGACACCGGCGCGCGGTACGGGCTGCAGACGATGTGCGAGGCCGGCGGGATGGCCAACGCCCTGGTGATCGAGAACCTCAACGCGAGAGGGAACTGAACTGATGGACGTCACAGCCGGATCCGCCGTTGTCACCGGCGGGGCCTCGGGCCTCGCGCTGGCGACCGCCCGCCGCCTGGTCGAGAAGGGCGTGCCGACGGTCCTGGTCGACCTGCCCACCTCGGCCGGCGCGGAGGTGGCCGCCCAGCTCGGCGGGAAGACCCGCTTCGTCGCCGCGGACGTGACCGACCCCAAGGGCGTCGCGGCCGCGATGGCGGCGGCCGACGAGCTGGGCCCGCTGCGCACCCTGGTGCACTGCGCCGGTCGGGGCGGCGCGATGCGCGTCGTCGACAAGGAGGGCAACCCCGGCGACCTCGCGTTCTACGAGCACATCGTTCGCATCAATCTGATGGGCACCTTCAACGTGCTCAGCCAGGCCGCCGCCCGGATGGCCGCCCACGAGCCGGTCGACGGGGAGCGCGGTGTCTGCGTGCTCACCGCGTCCGTCGCTGCCTTCGAGGGCCAGATCGGTCAGCTGCCGTACGCCTCGGCCAAGGCCGGCATCGTCGGGCTCACCCTGGTGGCCGCCCGCGACCTGTCGAGCAAGCTGATCCGGGTCATGACGATCGCCCCCGGCACCTTCGACACCCCGATCCTCGCCCGGCTCCCGCAGCAGGTCCGCGACTCCCTCGGCGAAATGACCCCCCACCCGCGCCGGCTCGGCCAGCCCGACGAGTTCGCCCGGCTGGCGATGGCGATCATCGACAACCCGATGCTCAACGGCGAGACCATCCGGCTGGACGGCGCGATCCGGATGGCGCCGAAGTGAGTGAGCCGGAGGTCCTGGTCGAGCGCCAGGGCGCCGTCCTGGTGGTCACGATTAACCGGCCCGCGGCGAAGAACTCGATCAACACCGCGGCCGCCGTGGCCATCGGTGCGGCGATGGACGCCCTCGACGACGACGACACCCTCTTCGTCGGCGTGATCACCGGCGCCGGCGGCACGTTCAGCGCCGGCATGGACCTCAAGGCGTTCCTTGCTGGGGAGAAGCCGCAGGTGCCCGGCCGGGGCTTCGCGGGCCTGGTCGAGCGGCCGCCGTCGACCCCGCTGATCGCGGCTGTCGAGGGGTTCGCGCTGGCCGGAGGCTTCGAGATCGCACTGGCCTGCGACCTGATCGTGGCCGCCGAGGACGCGTCGTTCGGGCTGCCCGAAGTCAAGCGCGGGCTGCTCGCCGGTGGGGGCGGCCTGCTTCGGCTGCCCACGAAGGCCGGGCTGCCGAAGGCGACCGAGTGGGCCCTGACCGGTGATCGGGTGGGCGCCGCGGAGGCGCACGCCGCCGGCATAATCAACCGGCTGGTGCCCAGCGGTCGGGCGCTCCCCGCGGCCGTCGCCCTCGCCCAGCAGATCGCGGGCAACGGCCCGCTGGCGGTGCAGGGCACGAAGCGGATCCTCAGCGAGGGCCCGGGCTGGCCGGCAGAGGAGGCTTTCGCGCGGCAGTGGGAGATCTACGCCCCGATCCGCGCCTCGGCAGACGCGCAGGAGGGCGCGCGCGCCTTCACCGAGAAGCGCGCACCCGTCTGGCAGGGCCGCTGACCGGAGCGGGCGTCACCGCCAGTCGACGACGTTGTCCAACAGGTTGGGGTACAGGTTCTGCACCCAGTCGGCGTACTGCTGCATGTGCTCGCGCATGAGCTTCTCGGCGTCGTCGGCACGGCCGTGGGCGATGGCGTCGGCGATGGCCACGTGGACGGCGAGCACGTCCCGGCGCTCGTCGGCGGGCGAGAGGATGCCGCTCACCTGGTCGCGGAAGATGTCCTCCAGCGAGGCGCTCAGCAGGTTGAGCACGGAGTTGCCCGACATCGCCGCGACACCCTTGTGGAAGTCGCTCGTTGCGACGAAGTACGTCTCGTCGTCCTCGACCCGGGTCTCGGTGGGGTCGGCCAGCCGGCCGACGAGTTCCTGGCCGCGGCGCTCGGCGGCGAGGCGAACCATCATCGGCTCCATGACCAGGCGCGCCTCCATCAGCTCGCGGAAGGTCACCCCGCCGAGGTGGAAGAACAGCGTCGACATCCGGCCGTAGTCACGGGTGCGGACCTCGATGACCATCGGGCCACCGTTGCGGCCGGGCTTCATCGTGATCAGGCCGTGCATCTCGAGGATGCGCAGCGCCTCGCGGAGCGAGCCTCGGCCCACGCCGTACTCCTCGATCATCTGCGCCTCGGACGACAACAGAGTGCCCGGGGGGAGCTTGCGGGAGACGATTTCGTGCACGATCTCCTGCGCCAATGCCTCGGCCACCTTGGCGCCGCGCTTGATCGGGCGCGGCGACGTGCCGTCCTCACGGGGGCGGGGGCTGGTGGTCATGCCTGCAGGGTAGTAGCTCTGCGCATGGTTTCACCGTTCCCGGACCAGGCAGTTCCGTCCGAAAGGAGGATCCCGACCAGATGAACGTCCCCGCACGGCGCTGTGAACAGGCCGCTTGTGACCGGCAACGAATTCCCGGACATGGAGGGACCGCACCGACGACTCATCCCGTGTCTCAGCGCAGGTCGAGGCCGGCCAGCAGGCTTTCGTCGCAGATCTTCGCCGGGGGCGACGGCGGGCATGCCCAGCAGTGTCGGCCGGCCCCGCACCGGGCCGGTGTGGGAGTGGTCGAGCGAGCTCTTCGGCGGAGCCGACCGCTGATCACGGGTGGCCAGCGCCGTCTCCCCGTAGCCCTGGACGCACTCGGGGTCGGGCCCGTCCAGCGGCAGCCCGGTGAAGAACTTGGCCGCCATACAGCCGCCACGGCAGGCGTCGAAGTGCGCGCACTTCGTGCAGGCGCCGCCGGTCTGCGGGCTGCGCAGGTCGGCGAACAGCTCGCTGCACTGCCACACTCGCTGGAACCCGCCCTCGTCGCGGGCGTTGCCGGTCAGGAAGTTCTCGTGAATGGCGAGGGGCAGGCGTAGACCTCGCCCACCGGGTCGATCAGGCAGACCACCCGCCCGGCACCGCAGAGATTGAGCCCGGGCAGCGCCTCGCCGAACACCGACAGGTGGAAGAAGGAGTCGCCGGTGAGCACGTTGTCGCCGTTGGCCAGCAGCCAGTCATAGAGGTCACACTGCTGGGCCTGAGTCGGATGCAGGGAGTCCCAGAAGTCGGCGCCGCGGCCCGACGGGCGCAGCCGGGTGATCTGCAGTTGCGCGCCGAAGGAGTCGGTCAGCGCCTTGAACTCATCCAGCTGGCCGACGTTCTCCCGCGGTCCCGCGTGACGACGACGGAGACCTTGAAGTCCTTCATCCCGGCCTCGGCCAAGTTCTCCAGTGCGCGGGTGGCGGTGGCGAACGAGCCGGCGCCGCGCACACGGTCGGCTGACCTCAGCGGTCGCGCCGTCCAGGGAGATCTGGACGTCGACGTAGTCGGTGCGTGCCAGCTGGGCCGGGCGCGCCTGGTCCAGCTTCACGCCGTTGGGCCGTTGGTGGAGAACTTGACGCCGACGTCGCGGCCGATGGCGTAGTCGAGCAGGTGCCAGAAGTCCGGCCGGACCGTGGGCTGGCCACCCCCGACGTTGACGTAGAACACCTGCATCCGCTGCAGCTCGTCGATCACCGCTTAGCCTCGGCGGTCGACAGCTCCCGCCGATCGCGCCGTCCGGAGGACGACAGGCAGTGCACGCAAGCGAGGTTGCCCAACCTGCCCTAGTGTCGCCCCATGGGACTACGCAGCTCGGTGGCGGTCTACGCGCGCATCTCGCAGGACCGGGAGGGCGACGGACTGGGGGTGAAGCGGCAGCTGGACGACTGCCGGGCCGACGCGGGGCGGCGTGGCTGGGTCGTGGCCGAGGAGTACGTGGATGACGACCTCAGCGCCTACGGCGGCAAGGTTCGCCCGGCGTACGAGCGGATGTTGACCGACATCGCAGCGGGCAGCCGGGACGCGGTGATGGTCTGGCACATGGACCGGCTGCACCGTCAGCCCATCGAGCTCGAGCGGTTCGCCCAGGTGTGCGCCCAGGCAGGACTAACCGAGGTGAAGACGCTGCACGGGGACATGAACCTCGGTACCGGCGACGGGCTGCTCCTGGCCCGCCTGCTGGCTGCGGTGGCGGCCAACGAAAGCGACGGCAAGAGCCGGCGCGGCAAGCGCAAGATGCGCGAGCTCGCTGAAGCCGGCAACCCGCATGGCGGGGGGTCACGGCCCTTCGGCTTCCAGCCCCACGACCGGACCACTCACGAGCCCACGGAGGCCCGGGCGATCCGGGACGCCGCTGCCCGGGTGCTGGCGGTGAGTCGTTGACCTCGGTCGCGGGCTGGCTGGCGGAGTCGGACGTGCGGACCGTGCAGGGCAAGGTCTGGCGCACCACCACTCTGCGCGGCTTGCTGCTGAACCCGCGCATTTACGGCCAGCGCGTCCACCAGGGCAAGCCAATCGGGCTCGGCATCTGGGAGCCGATCATCAGCGCGGAGGACGGGGAGCGGCTGCGGCTGCTGCTCACTGACCCGGCCAGGCGCACCAACCGCAGCGCCCGCCGCTACCTACTGTCCGGCATGTGCCGCTGCGGACTGTGCGGCACCAAGATGTACTCGGTCCCGCGGTTCGAAACCGCCCGCTACCTGTGCCGGTCCGGCCACGACTTCGGCGGCTGCGGACGCATGGCGATCACTGCACGCCACCTGGAAGCCTGGATCACCGAGGCGGTACTGCAACGCCTAGACAGCGCCGAGATGGCGGACGCGTTGGCCGGTTCGACCCGGCACGACGCGCAGGCGGACGCCCTGCACCAGCAGGTGCAGACCGACACCGCCAGGCTGGCCGAGCTCGCGGTGATGTGGGCCGACGGGGAGCTCGACCAGGCGCAGTGGCGAGCCGCCCGTGCCCGCCTGGAGCGACGGCTGGCCGACAACCGCGCCACCCTCGCGCGGATCCGTGGCACGACCGTCGTGGACGCCTGGGTCGGCAACGGCAGCGAGCTACGAGCCCGGTGGGACGGCCTCAACCTCGGTCGGCAGACCGCCGTTGTCCGGGCCGTGATCGATCACGTCGTCATCAAGCCCGCCACTCACGTGGGGCGTACCGGGCTGGACCCCGACCGGGTCGAGCCCGTCTGGCGGCTGTAGGGCCCGCCCCCGGGGGCGCGCCGCGCGCTCCGCTCGCGGCGGCCGCTCCCCCGGGTCCGCGCCCAGCAGGGCGCCGATCCGTCGCAGCGCCAGCGGATCAGTCACCTGCACCGTCAAGCCCGAGCGGGAGCACGACGCCTCCAGCCAGGCGGCGACAGCCTGCGGGTCCGGGCCGGGACCCGTCACCGGGCGCGTGACGCTGACCATCAGCGCCACTGCACCCAGATCGCCGGCGGTCCCTGCCAGTCCTCAACGTCTGAGGACGACCACTGCCGCACCGGGCCGGCGCCGAGCAGAGCGTTCGCCTGCCCGACGACCTCATCAGCCGAGCGCCCGGCAAGCCGGGTCACGGCGGGCTGGAAGCCCTGCGCGCAGTCGTACCGGTGCAACCCCGGGAGGCGCCGGTCGGGCTCCGCGAACGTCTTGGACACGTACTTGGACAGGTAGCCCGCCGCGCGGCGCGCCTCGTCCCGCGGTCCCGAGCCCGTGGGGAGGTCACCCAGCAGCTTGATGTGCACAAAGCCGCGGTCCCACGCCTGCGCTATCAGCGCCTTGCGCACGTACCGCCCGATCGCGAAGTGCAGGTGCAGCCCGTGATCGGTCTTGTGCCACTCCGGCACCCACACGTACGGCAGCGGCCGGTCGCCCAGGCCCGCCCGCAGCGCACGGAAGAACTCGCCGGCATCAGCCCGGGCCTGCTTCGGGTCGTGGCAGCCGCCGCCGCGGTACGTCAGGGTGCCGAGCTTGTTGAGCTTGTTCGCAGCGCAGTACCGACGCAGCTTCGCGCGAGCTCGCCGGGCAGCCTCCTGCCGAGCGCGCTCGGAGTTGCCACCTGCCCCGGCGGGGACCCACACGTGCTGACGGGGAGCGGTGAAGCAACCGCCCCCTTCCGCCGCCGCCGGGTACAGCGACAACGACCAATGCGCCACGGCTCGGTCCAGCGCGAGCATCTTCGGCCCCGGCGCGAGCCGCACACGCGCGGGGGCTGACCGCTGTAGTCCCATGCACAGGGACTGTAGGGTTGAGGGGTCACGTAGTCCCGCAAGCGGGGACTAGACCTTCGCGGGCGTGTCGCCCTTTGGTCGCTGCGCCAGCAGGTACGTCTCCAGGTCGATCGTCACGCCCGGAAACACGTAGTCGTCCGGATGCGCTCCGAAGTGCTTGCGGAAGCTGGCGATGCGCCGGTACAGCGCCGAGCGGCTCATCCCGAGCTTCTGCAGCCCCTCGAAGCCACCCTCCAGGTGCCACAGCAGCCAGAACCCCACCAGGTCCTCGATCATCCGCCCGGCGATCTTCAGCGCCACCGGCCTGACCACCGGCATCAGCGCCGGCCCCGCCACCCGGTTCACCGTGCGGCTGTACGCGTCCCAGGCTTGCCGCCACCGTCCGGCAGCGTTGCCGTTGCCCTCCGGGGTGGGCATCCGTTGTGACCTGAAGTCCGTCATCAGCACCTCCTAGTCCCGCAGCGTAGGACTAAGCGACAGGCCCTTCAACCCGCCGCTCGGGCTGCGCCACGCACACGCCCCGCTACGCGAGCCGTCAGGGCCCCGAACCAATGGGGCACCGCCTACGCGGTGCCCCACTTCCAGCCGAGCCGCAACCTGCCGCGTGCGTCCAGGGCAAGCGGCTTCGCCGGTCCTTCGGACCCCTGGACACCCACGACAGAACACCGCAAGCCCGATCCTGCGGCCCCCGGATGGGGGGACGCACGGCTACCGCTCGCCCTAAGTACCGCCCGCGATCTCAGTCCCAGCCAGGACCCGTACCAGCTCCGAGTTACGTTGCTACTTCAAGTCAAGAGGACCGGGCACCCTGCCCGGGCGGGCCCGACTCACGCCGAGTCAGATGAGCGAGCACTTCAGGATCGGCGTCTTCACGAAGTGGGACCACCGACGCAAGCCAGAGCCTGGTTTCCTCCATCAATCTGGGGATATCCGCACCGCAAAAGTACGCGTGCCGTAGAACACCATAGGTGATCATCTTGTCGGCAGTTTCCAGCACTCCCGTCATCTTGGCCGCGTCCGGAAAGCGCATGGTTCGCTCCTGGCCAGGTTCGTATTCACCGAGAGGGATGACATGTTGCAGGGCGAGTGAAGGCCACACCTTGCCGTGAGCCGCGCCGCTGGCGGCACGCCAGGCGCCCGTCAGATCATCCGGATCTACGCTTATCACAGGGGCGGCCTCCTTCAAGACCGTGAAGTGATTCGGCCGGCCGAGTTCACCTTCCGCAAAGATCCCGGAAGTCCGCTGAAGAAGCTGGACGTCCAGTTGACTAATCCGCGCCTTATCCTCCGCACTCGAGACGCTCTTTCGATGCTCCTCATAGTCCCAACGGATGAGAGCCAAATGCCGCCGGGCACATTCACGAGCTGCCCCGCCCGACGTCATCCAAACCGCCTGCGAAGATGCCTCAATCGCCGCCCTCGCAAGCGTGTAGGCGGGCCGAAAGGTGTGTGTGACGCGCTGCTCCGGATGGAACTTCAACGGGGCCACCATGTCAGCCCAGATCATCAGATGTTCTAGTGCCGCACTGAGGTAAGAGCGATGCCAGTCAGAAGCCTTCTCGTAGGGGTAGATGCCGTTGACCTGGACGAAGTTGGAGGTGGGCGCTGGGTCCCCCACCTTCGGCAAGAAGTGATTTAGCCAACGGGCCGAATGGGCAAGCCTGGCCCACGCCTGCGAGGTTGCTACATCCACAGGAAGCTGCACGTCCACGCCAGGCACCCTACGACCCCGAGCCTCCTCCTTTTCGCTCTTGACGCCGCGCGAGTCGGCTAGGGCCTCGACGGCTCACCTGTCACCAGGGCTATCGGCCCCTGTGGGTCGGTCAGGGTGACGAAGCCGTCCGATCACGGCTACGGGAAGGGCTCACCCACCGGCCAGGGCTCAGCCAGCCCGAACCAGGCTGTCGGCCCGACCGCCGGCGCCTCGAAGTGGAGGTCCCCGACCTCGTCGAGTACGGCCCGACGCCACATCGGAAGAACAGGGGCCCGCCGGTCGGGCGCTGGGTGTTCCCAGATCGTGTGCACCTGCCGACCCACGAAGGCTGGATGCAGGTTCTTGACTACCACCACTGCGGAAACGTTCGAGTGAAGCCAGCTGTCGGGACCGCGCCAGTAGCCGTTTTCCTGACGGATATAGCGTGTGACGTCATCCCCGTCAGATGTCCGCCCGACCTGAACCGCCTCCGTCCCATACAAGGCGTCCAGAACGTCGTGATCGTCAGTCGAGATACCCGATCCAACAGCGACAAGGAACGGTAGGTCGAGGTCGCCATACGGTAGCTATTCAGGCCTTTCAGTCGGGGGCAAGGGCTGGCGGGAGCCAGGCGCCGGTGGTGAAGAGCTGGCGGAGGGCGTCGAGCTTGTCGATGCCCCACTTGGTGGCGGTGGACAGGTAGGACTGG
>JAABUN010001341.1_pt1 | contig 55150 bp, 32 predicted proteins | sample 5559311 | NCBI WGS metagenome assembly JAABUN01 (sample SAMN10711877, study PRJNA513370) | rock metagenome | isolation source: Antarctica rocks | place: Antarctica: Victoria Land, Siegfried Peak sud
GCAGCAGCATATAACAGCGGCAATTGTAATGCTGATGATGTCTATAAACTTATGATGCTTTGTACGGTCCACACGAGGATCTTCCATAGCTTCAAAAAAACGAATTAATCCTGTCATATTTGTTTTTTGACAGCGATTTCGTTCTTCTCTATCTTTTATTATCTGCTTTGCCCTTTAAGTGAATAAAAAAATCTTACTGCCCATTTATTCCACATCGTTTAACAGAAATTTGATGCGTTTGCCCCGCTACTGTAAAGGACTACAAGGTAAAATAGAGTAAAGTTGAAAAAGAATAAAAAGCTATTAAATCTGACTGTTAATCAGAAGGTCGTTGGTTCAAGTCCAAACAGGGGGAGCTGAAAATAAAGCAGTTGATTTAAATTTATAACTGCTTTTTTTGTGACCATAAGGGAAAATGCGACCTGCAATTAAAAATTTGCCTTTTTTTTACCTAATTTTTCTTTCTGAAGTGTGTAAATTCATTGTTTATAGAAGCAGGAGTTGTTGGGATTAGATAAGCATTCTGAAATAGAAGGTTCAATGGTTGTTCACCTCTTTTTAAGAAAGTCACTGGCTTCTATACCAATTTCCTCTTGACTGCTACGCCTCTTTTTAGCACCCTTTCATCTAATTCAGTTCTTTTAAAATAAATTAATTTTCCCATTGGGGAATAATGAGGGATATTTTTGGAAACTGGTCAACTTATACATGTACGATTGGCTGAAATTTATCGCAAACTACCGTGATGCCAGCACTATTGAAGTTTTGAGCGTTGAATTAAAGCTTGTTTGGTTCAACAAAATTTCAAGTGTTATATGCATGCGGTAACACCAATTATGCTTTGGATTGGCAGGAATATTTATACGTTCTTCGTTCGGATTGTCCCTTCGTATCTGCCCATTCATTCCCAGCAAATCCTGTAATTGGAAGATGCTCCACATAGCAGGCGAGTTCAGGTGCTGGTTTACAATCAACTGGTTTATCCAGGGTTCGCAAGAGGAGGGCGCAGGGCCCGGTTGTTTTAATTCCTGGTTGAAAAACTGTTGAGTTATTGATCTGTCTTCTTCCCACCAACCTCTTATGGTGCTCATATCGTGTGTTGATGGAGTTACCACGCTTAAATACGGAGCATTGTCAGGATGAAAAAAGGCGTGGCCAGGATTTTTAGGCATACGTTGGATTTCGAGACTTAGGATTGCAAGCTCTTTCATTACTCCGGGCACGCAATCCGGAACCATACCCAGGTCTTCTCCGCATATAAGCATGTTGGTACTTCGCTTTAATTCGGGAAGTTTTTTCATTGCCTCTTTATACCAAAAGTTATCCTGGCGGCGGAAGAAATAGTTGATATACAAATCCTTTAACTTATGTCGCGTATCAGCATCAAGGTGCCTGAACGACGAAGTGCTTTCAATAGAAATCCTGAAATGGAAATAGGTGTTATCCCGTCCTTCTTCAAATAATATTACATTAGAAATAAGATCGTACAAGCCTCGCTTTAATTTTTGATTCTGAATATCTGGGTCCTTCTCTGCAAAGTAAGATTCAACTTTTCGTTGGGTTTCGAATTCACTCTTTAAAGTATAGCTGCCATCACCGGAAGGCTGTAAAAATTCCGCTTTAACCGCTTGACGATCCTGTCCAAAAATTTCACGTAAAACAACATCGTTTATAAATGGCTTACAAAACCGGTTGTAGTTAAATGCAATATTTCTTTCAGTAAATTCATTAACATGAACGGGTACTGCAGGAACAAAACGTCCCATTATACCTTCCACTGCATTCATAGGAATGCTCCATATTCTAAAGAAACCAAGAATATGATCTATACGAAATGCATCAAAATAATAACTCATTTGCTTAAAGCGTTTCTTCCACCAGGCAAAACCATCCTGCTGCATTTGCTGCCAGTTGTAAGTTGGAAAACCCCAGTTCTGACCTTTGACTGCAAAATTATCCGGCGGAGCGCCGGCCTGCATATCCATATTGTATAAATGAGGCTGCTGCCATGCCTCGCAACTGTGGCGATAAATACCAATAGGTATATCACCCTTTACAATTATTTGATTGGCATGTGCATACTCTGTCGCTTCCTTTAACTGAAGGTGTAAATGATACTGAACAAAATAATTAATGCTAATCTCGTCAACTGTATCTAACCGAGAGGAGGCTAAGGCTGCAATTGTATCTGCATCATATATGTGATTGGTTTGCCATTGAGCGAAATCTGCAGTTTTATACTTATTTCTAAAAAAACAAAACGCAGCGTAAGGAACAAGCCAGTGAGCATTATCATTAAAGAAAGATTTAAAACCCGGGCTTCTGAAGGTTAATTTTTTTTGCGATGGAAATATCTTTTCAATAAAAGACCATTTTGCTTCCATAACCGCTTGATAGGGTACTTCGGTTTTGCTGTTGAGTTCCTGTTGTATGGTTGCTAATGTTGAAAGCAGTTTGGTATTTTGCTTACTTACCACCGAGGGTAAATGAAGATATAAGGGATGCAAAGCAAATGCTGAGATAGCAGAATACGGATAACTATCTGCCTTTGTATAAGTAGCCGTTGTATCGTTAACCGGTAATATTTGAACCACCTTTAAACCAACCTCTTTGGCCCAGTTAACCATTAGCTTAAGATCGTTAAACTCGCCAACACCTAATCCCTTTTCGCTTCGTAAACTAAAAACAGGGATGGCAACACCGGCTCCTTTAAATCCATTATTTGGTAATACTGCAAATCCATCGGTTACAACCGTTACTTCTGTTTGTGAGAGATTATCGTATAATAGGCGGTTCTTACCATCTTCATACTGTACAAACTTTTGTTCATTAACATCGTACACACCATATTTATATTCGACAGGAAAAGCAGATGCCGACAAGTCTGACTTTATAGTGTGCCAGTCTTCTTTTTGTTTACGGGAGAGTAACAATGGCTTATCGGTATTCCATTCGCCCAATTCGCGTACCGAACCTATAATACACAATGCCTGACCTTGTAACAATAACGGCGCTTTTACTTTAAAAACATGTGTATAAATTTCAGGCTCGTTGCTTTTAATAGGAGTGAAGTTGTTTTTTAGAAGTACATTTTTAAAAGGTTCGGTATAAAATGTATTTTCAATAAAACCTGTCGAGTTCCACGAGTCTATCAGCGTAATTTCTTCTGTTTGATAAAGAGAGGTTTGTATTATTTTGTCTTCGCCCCACTCAAGTGTAATTGCATCATCTGCACCTTTTAAAAAATATTTATAGGTGATGGCATCGGGCAAAGCTTCAGTTTCGGGAATATTAAGAGTGCCATGCCAGTAATCTGTATTTAAGTACTGTAATGCAAATGCTTTAGTTACATCATTGTTTCCTAAAAGCGGGTGATTGCCTGTTACACCCAAAGATTGTCCCGGATGTGTATAAAACTTTATTTTAAAATGGATTTTTCTGAAAGCAATATTAGATGAAGCGGATGCTTTCTTTGTATTCTTCACCTTAACTGATGTTGTTTTAACAGCAGCATTTTTAGAAGCAGCGATATCTCTTTTACTTTTTATTTTAGGTGCAGAAGCTTGTTTTATTTTTTTAGTTGCAGGTTCTGCGCTTTTATCTAAAAGTTTTTTGACAACTGATCCCGACGTAATTTTTTTGCCGGTTTCAGTATTGGCTGACCATTTATCTGTTGCTTTATTTTTTTTTGTGTCAGGCTCTGCACCGGCATTTATATTTTCCTTTTTTTTAGTTTCCGTCTTTGGTTCACTTTGGGTATGTGCAGGGTTAACTAAATTATCAGCGTGGTTTTTAGAAGCTTCATCTTCCTCAAAAAAATGGTTAGTGTTCAAAATTGCTTTTTTAGTTATCCGGCGAAAATAAATAAAAAGACTTATCGGGTGGGCTGCTAATACAAAACAAATATTGAGAATATTAATTCAACTCCTATTTTTGCCTAAACTTTATTGCATGGAAACCACAAAATCAACGGGTAAATACTGGATGTACTTTTTTATATCTTTGATAGTAATGGTCTTATTATTAATTTTTGTTACCAAATTCTTTTGGGTAGCACTTCCTTTTGTAGTTACTTTTTTTGCAAAAGGATTGGATTTGCTTTAGAAATTTTGTTTTACAGGGAAGCCGTTCAATAATCTTTCGCAGATGTAAATTAAGATGTTTATAGAAAAGGGAATTGTCTCAATAAAATTTGAAACTTGAGTGTTGAGAATTGAATATGACGGCAAAAAACTTATCGTCATGCTGAACTTGTTTCAGCATCCCCTGGCAAAACTTGTTGATTGAATTATAATGCGGTTTAGATGTACCAAGCACGACAGGAGATCCTGAAATAAATTCAGGATGACGGCAAAAAAGAGAGACTGCCTTTTTGAGACAGTCTCTCTTTATTTTACTTTCACTTTTAAAGCGAGAGCTTTTTATTTTCTTAGTAACCCATTCCACCCATATCAGGAGCGCCATGACCTGCTGGTTCTTCTTTCTTAGGCTTATCAGCTACAACACATTCGGTAGTTAATAACATGCCTGCAATTGAAGCTGCATTTTCAAGAGCTACGCGGGTAACTTTAGTTGGGTCAATAACACCGGCAGCAAACAGGTTTTCATAAACCTCAGTGCGGGCATTAAAACCAAAATCACCAGTTCCTTCTTTAATTTTTTGAACTACAATTGAACCTTCGATACCACTATTAATAACGATCTGACGAAGAGGTTCTTCAATAGCACGTTTTACTATTTGGATGCCGGTTGTTTCATCTTCGTTATAACCTTTAAGGTTTTCGAGAGATGCAATGGCACGAACATAAGCCACACCACCACCCGGAACGATACCTTCTTCCACTGCTGCTCTTGTTGCGTGAAGTGCATCATCAAGAAGGTCTTTCTTATTCTTCATCTCAATTTCGGTAGCAGCACCTACATAAAGAACTGCAACACCCCCGCTTAATTTAGCAAGACGCTCCTGTAATTTTTCGCGGTCGTAATCAGAAGTTGTAGTTTCAATCTGGGCTTTGATCTGATTTACCCGTGCAGTGATTTCATCTTTTTCGCCTTTACCGCCAACAACAGTAGTGTTGTCTTTGTCAATAGTTACGCTTGCAGCCTGGCCTAAATAAGAAAGGTCAGCATTCTCTAATTTGTAACCTTGCTCTTCGCTGATAACGATACCTTTTGTGAGGATGGCAATATCCTGCAACATTTCCTTTCTACGGTCGCCAAAGCCGGGAGCTTTAATAGCAGCCACTTTAAGTGTGCCACGCAATTTGTTTACAACCAGAGTAGCTAATGCTTCGCCTTCAAGGTCTTCAGCTATAATTACTAACGGACGGCCACCTTGTGCAACTTTCTCCAAGATGTGAAGGATGTCTTTCATTGCAGAAATCTTCTTATCATAAATAAGAATGTATGGGTTCTGCAATTCAGCTTCCATTTTTTCGCTGTTTGTAACAAAGTAAGGGCTTATGTAACCACGGTCGAACTGCATACCTTCAACAACATCAACAGTTGTGTCGGTACCTTTTGCTTCTTCAACGGTTATCACACCTTCTTTACCAACTTTAGTCATTGCCTCAGCAATCAACTTACCTATTTCACTATCACTGTTTGCAGAAATAGTAGCAACCTGCTCAATTTTAGAATTGTCTTCGCCAACGGTTTGAGATTGTGTACGCAGGTTAGCAACAACAGCAGCAACTGCTTTGTCAATACCGCGTTTTAAATCCATTGGATTTGCACCTGCAGCAACGTTTTTCAAACCTTCGTTGATGATTGACTGGGCTAACACAGTAGCAGTTGTTGTACCATCACCTGCAATATCAGCAGTTTTGCTGGCAACTTCTTTTACCATTTGTGCGCCCATGTTTTCGATGGGGTCTTCCAGTTCAATTTCTTTAGCAACTGTTACACCATCTTTAGTGATGGTTGGAGCGCCAAATTTTTTCTCAAGAACTACGTTACGACCTTTAGGTCCAAGTGTAACTTTAACGGCGTTGGCTAATGTGTCAACACCTTTTTTCATCTTATTTCTTGCTTCAATTTCGAAGAAGATCTGTTTTGCCATAATTTGTTGCCCCTATCCCCTAAAGGGGGATTAACTGCGGAGCCACAGGTTTTTAGTTTTTTAAAACTTATTAAATAATAAGAATTAGAAATTCTTGTTGTTGTTCCCTTCTCCCCTTTAGGGGTAGGGGTTTATACGATGGCGAGAATATCGCTTTCTCTCATTATAAGATATTCACCACCTTCAACTGAGATTTCGGTGCCTGCATATTTACCATACAATACCGTGTCGCCTGCTTTTACCGTTACGGGCTCGTCTTTTTTGCCCGGTCCTGCAGCAATTACAATACCTTTTTGTGGTTTTTCTTTTGCAGTGTCGGGAATGATAATTCCCCCCGCAGTTTTCTCTTCAGCCGCAGCGGGCTTAATAATTACCCTGTCGTGTAATGGGGTAACCTTCAATTTTTCAGCCATACTTATAGGTTTTTGTTTTAATAAATGAATAACTTATTCTGCTCACTTTAAGCGATAAGTATGCCACAGCAGTAATAAAAGTCAAAGTTGCAGTATTGTTAAAGCCTCTGCCAATAAAAGCCTCGAATGTCAGATATGAAAAAATGTCGTTCGCCATTTCAAGTGACAGAATTTCACCTAATTCTGTTACAACAACTTAAAGGCATGGCGAAATTTAATTACAGACTTTTATGCGATAAGTAAATAACTATCTTCGCCGCCTAAATAAAGTGCTTTAGGAAAAAAATGATAAGCAGAAGAAACATCAGGGTAAAAGTTATGCAAACACTTTATACCCTGACCACGGTGGATAGAGAGCAATCGAATATAAACCCGGTTAAGCTGTTACAAAAACAAATAGATGCTTCGCAACATCTTTTTATATACCTCTTATATGTGCTGACTGAAGTTGGCCGTTACGCAGAAACAGATGCGCATAGGCGTGCCTCTAAAAACTTACCCAGTGCCCAGGATTTGAATGTAAACACAAAATTATCAGGAAACGAATTTCTTTGGAAGATACTGGAAAGCGCCTCCTTTAAAAAAGCATTAGAGGATTATAAGCCGCAGTTAATTGCCGACAGCAGTAATCAAATTAAAAAGCTTTACCAAAGCCTTGCTGAAACAGAAGAGTACAAAAATTATATAAGCCTGCAAAGCAGGGAGAAAAAATCGGAAAAGAATATTATCACTTTTATTTTTACCGACCTGATGCTGCCCGACGAAAGCTTTACCGCCCATGTAGAAGAACACTTTACCAACTGGGATGACGATGCAGAAATGATGAGCCAGTTGATGCTTAATTACATGCAAAAACCCGCCAGCTATAACCTGCAGGAAATGGTATCGAAAGAAAAATGGGACTTTGCAAAAAACCTGTTGAGCACAACCATAGATAAAAGAGACTATACACTGGAGCTGATTAAACCAAAGCTAAAAAACTGGGATGTTGAAAGAATTGCAGTTCTGGATATGATACTGATGGAAATGGGCGTTTGCGAACTGCTCTTTTTTGAAACCATTCCAACCAAGGTTACCATTAATGAATATATAGATCTGGCTAAAGCGTACAGCACTCCGCAGAGTGGTCATTTTGTAAATGGCATTCTCGATAACATACACAAAGACCTGATGAGCCAGAATAAAATTCATAAGGTAAATTATAAGTAAAAGCCCGAACACGTATTACTTTTGAAAAATAAAATTCATAAAATGAAGATCGTTGTATTAATAGCGGTTACTGCCCTGACTTTCGCTTCTTGCCAAACAAACGATGCCAACAGGCAGGTAAGTGTAACGCAGGCGGCAACAGACACTGCCAATTATACTACTATTAAATGGTTGGACTCAAGCAAGAATATCGGTGTTCTTAATTTTGGCGAACAGGCCGAAATTAAATTCAGGTTTAAAAATACCGGTAACAAACCTTTGTTTATTATAAGCGCTGCACCAGGTTGTGGTTGTACCGTTGCAGATTACCCAAAAGAAGCTATTGCACCCGGCAAAGAAGGCGAAATTACAGCAGCCTTCGATTCTAAAAAAGGAAGTGTGGGCAACTTCAGTAAAAACATTACGGTTACAACAAATACCAAAGGCTCAACAAGCACTATTCTAAATTTTAACGGCGAAATTAAAAAGGAAGGAGAAAGCACTGTTACGCCAACTCCTGTTCCTGCCAATTCTTAATTTTAATAAATACAATATGACGCAATTATTTTTCTTACTATCTGCCGATCCAAAAAATGGCGGTACCGTTCAATTACTAATGATGGGAGCCATTATACTTGTTTTCTGGCTTTTTATGATTCGTCCGCAGGCAAAAAAAGCAAAGCTTCAAAAGCAGTTTATAAACGACCTGAAGAAGGGCGACAAAATTGTAACCATCGCAGGTATTCACGGAACTATTTACAAAGTAAATGATGATAATAATACTATACAGCTTGAAGTAAACCCAGGCAGCTATATGAAGATAGAAAAATCAGCCATCAGTCTTGAATGGAGCCAGCAGTTGAATAAGCCGGTGGTGGTTGCTGATAGTAAGTAAGTTGTAAGTTGTAGGTTTTAAGTAGTAACTTTTTTTTGCATTTTGCATTTTTACTTTTGACTTATCTCTTCATGCTAAAGGTCGGGCTAACAGGCGGTATTGGCAGTGGAAAATCATCCGTTGCGTCAATATTTAATGTACTTGGTATTCCTGTATTTGATGCAGATACACAAGCCAAAATAATAATGGAGAACGACGAACAACTGGCTTCCTCAATAAAAAATGTTTTTGGAGATGAAAGCTATTTTGAAAAAAAATTAAACCGCCCTTTTCTCGCCAACCTTGTATTTAACGATCGGTACAAATTAGAGCAGTTGAATGCGCTTGTACATCCCGCTGCTATAACGGCTGCAAACAAGTGGATGCAGCAACAAAAAGCTCCTTATATAATTAAAGAAGCTGCGCTTTTATTTGAAGCAGGCACTGCTGCCAATCTTGATTATGTAATTGGTGTGTACGCGCCTAAACATTTACGTATTAAGCGTGCAATGGAACGAGACAATGCAAGCCGTGAACAGGTACTTGCCCGAATGAGCAGGCAAATAAACGAAGAAATAAAAATGAAGCTATGCGATTTTGTATTAGTGAATGATGAGCAGCAGTTGCTCATTCCACAAGTGCTGCGCCTGCATGAGAAGTTTTTGTTGAACAGTTGAATGGTTGAGAAGTTGATCGGTTGATTGGTTGATCGGTTGATCGGTTGGTTGTTTTAATTGGTTAATTAAGTTAATGCCTTTCACGGATTAGAAGAGACAGAAGTTTCTTCAAATCTTTATTTCATATCTTGCTATAAATAAAACTGCTTTCCCCCGTTAACCGTTTACATTTTCAACTTAGTCAAACCAATTAACATATCACAACCATTCAACTTATCAACAAACCATGATAGCCTCAACCCCTTCACCGCCTTATTATGCAGTCATCTTTACTTCTGTAAGAACTGATATAGATGAAGGTTATAATGAAATGGCTGAAAAAATGGTTGAGTTAGCAGCGCAACAGCAAGGTTATTTAGGTGTTGAAAGCGCCAGGAATGATACGGGCATAACAGTTAGTTATTGGAAAGACCTCGACAGCATTAAAAAATGGAAGCAGCAAACCGACCACTTACTTGCCCAACAATCAGGCAGGCAGAAATGGTACGAAACCTACAAAACAAGAATTTGCTTAGTTGAAAGAGACTATGGTTTTGAAAAGAAAGCTTCACATTAAATTCCTTAATACAGCCTTCGTATCACAGTTATCAGGACAGTTTGCTTAATGCATCTTTAATTCTTTTCCAGGCTTTTTCAATATTCTGCATATTGTTTGCAAAAGAAAAGCGCACACAATTTGGCTCACCAAAAGCTTCTCCCATTACTGAAGAAACATGGGCAGTATTCAATAAATACATACTAAAATCGGCTGAGTTTGTAATGGTATGCTCACCGTTTGATTTACCGTAGTAATAACTTACATCAGGAAAAATGTAAAAAGCGCCTTGAGGATGATAGCATTTAAAACCGGAAATATCATTTACCAGTTCTATTGTTTTTTTTCTTCTTCTCGCAAACTCTCCCGTCATTTCCAACGAAGGTTTAAGGCCGCCTGTAAGCGCTGCCACACCTGCTTTTTGTGTAATGGAGCAAGTGCCGCTGGTAAACTGTCCCTGTAGTTTTTCGCAGGCCTTTGCAACTTCTGTATTAGCAGCAATATAACCAAGTCGCCACCCCGTCATGGCGAAGCCTTTGCTTAAACCGTTAATAACTACAACACGTTCTTTAACATCTTCAAATTGAGCTATGCTTTCATGTTTACCAATAAAATTGATATACTCATAAATCTCATCAGACAATATATAAATCTGCGGATATTTTTTAAAGACATTTACAAGTCCTTCCAATTCGTCTTTAGTATATACTGCCCCCGATGGATTACAGGGTGAAGAAAACATAAATACCTTTGTATTTTCTGTAATTGCATCTTCAAGTTGCTGAGGAGTAATCTTGAAACAGTTTTCCACCTTACTTCTAATTTCTACAACCTTACCTCCCGCAATTTTTACCAGTTCAGAATAAGTTACCCAATACGGTGTAGGAATAATTACCTCATCATCCTTATCAACCAATGCTAAGATTACGTTGGCTAAACTTTGCTTGGCCCCGGTTGAAGTAACGATGTTTTCGGGTTTATACTCAAGATTATTATCTCGCTTTAACTTAGCGCAAACAGCTTCTCTGAGGTCCATAAAACCGGCAACAGGGGTATAATGACTCCAGTTATCGTTAATAGCTTTTATAGCGGCATCTTTAATATGTTGGGGTGTATCAAAGTCAGGCTCTCCAAGGCTTAGGTCAATTACATCAGTTCCTTTTGCCCGCAGTTCGCGGCCAAGTTTGGCCATTTTTAATGTTTCGGGTTCATTAAAACGATCGAGTAACGAAGATAGGGACATGTTTATTTTTTTGAATTTGCCGCAAATGTAGGAAAATATTATTTCGGGGTTACAGAGCAGTTAACGACTGTACTCAATAACAAAGCGGCTTAAATCAGGCTGATGCCTGCGCGGTCTTTGCTTCTCATAATTATATATAAGCCGTCCCAGGTTTTTCATAAACGGGAAGCCTATTGTTTCATAATCGTACTTATCATCGTTAAAAATTCCATCGGTATTGCAAAGCATGGTGCAACTAAGCATGAATTCAATTTTGTTTTCAAAATCTGCTACGTATGCGATGTCGTTTAAAAATCCATAAGCATCGCCTATTTTATTGAATATGCGAAGGTTTGACGGCAGCGTTCCTTTCTCCGAACCGTACATCAAAAACTTTGCATAAGCATCGTGATAGTTTGCGGTATCATAAGCAGGATATTTACTCTCCCGCGGCCACGAGCTCATGTATTGATACAGAAACCTGTAATCACTTTTCGATAAATTAAAGCGATGTTTTTCAGCAACACTTTCAGGAAAAATTACCGACCTTAATATATTATGCAGGCTAACAAGTGAGATCTTATTCTTTAAAGAAAAATCGAAAGGTTCATTAATTAAAGTGCTGCCTTTGTAAAAACCCTTACCAAACTTATCGTTTCTAATTTTAAAGGCTGCTGTATTTACCTGTGGCAATTGCTCATATAAAATGTTGCCTGAAGTATCAAAAAAAGTAACGGGATTAGTATGCCTGTTCTGGCTTTCTGTTAATGTAATATTTAACCGGTTGCGAATGTCAACATCGTTATATCCTTTTTTATGTAAGCGTGTATTTAAATAGTTCTGCCCCAAAAATTCGTACAACCTGTTTGCCGCTTCGTTATCACTTACTAAAAAAACCTGCTTTATATAATGAGCTATCGAAGGGCGGCAATCTTCAGCCATCGGGTTACTGTAAATAACCTGTTCCTTTTCGTAGCTGCTGTCTGTTATCATGGTTGTAAATTTATTTACGCCCGCTTTTTTTAGTTCGTTCAGTTTTTCTAAAGCAAGAAATGCAAAAGGCATTTTTACCGTGCTTGCAGGATAAAAATATTTATCGGGGCTAACATTAAAAGTATAGTCGGTAAAGTGAGGTTTATTATTTGCATCGCGATCTATACGGGTATAAATGATCTGAAGATTAAATGAGTCTTTATTAGTTACAACCCGTTTAAGCGAGGGTTCGTTTGTAATTAAACTATCTAAAACATTGGTTTGAGAAGCAGGCAAAGTATATAAAATTTTACGTGAGCTTGTGCACGACAGAGATGCGGTTAAACAAAGCAGTATAAATGTTTTAGTAAGCATTACTTCAAAAATAAGTAAGTTTTATTGGCAAACAGGTAAAAGAAGAGAAGGAGAGAACTAATCAAGTTCTTCTTTAGCCCGCTTCATAAGTTTTTTATAATTTTCTTCATAAGCTGCATTATTATGAGGAAATAGTTTTTTGTGCAATCAGTAAACCATTTCTTTGCTCAATAATTAAAACACATGAAAAAAGCACTTCTGTCATTAGCTGTAATTACACTGTTTTCATTTACTCGTATCCAACAAAACTGGAAGGCAGTAAGTTTACTTGATAAAGTACAGGTTAGCTTACCCGCAAATGCAACTGAGGATAAAACAAAAGGAATTGCTATGCAAAAAGCAGTGCTGGCAGACAGTACAGAGCTTAATGCTTTTGCTTTGGATTATGCCACCTTCGGAATGACCGAACAAATGCTTCAGCAAATGGCAGGAACCGATGAGTTTAAACAACAGATGGAAGCCGGGATAGCTTCGCAACCAAATGTAAAGCTGATAAAAAACGAACAGGGAAAACTAAGTAACAAGTATTTTTATTACGACGTTACTTTAGAAGTAGATTCCAACGGAAAGAAAAAGACGGTTAAACAACGGATGGTTTTTTATAAGCAATATGGTTTAACGCTCATTTATAAACCGGGTAAAAATGCTGAAGATCCGGTTTTAAGAGATAAGTTCTTCACATCTTTAAAAATAGCAGAATAAGCAATTTTTAAAAGTTGAACCACAAAGAATCTTTATAGTTCAATTCTCTCAATTCTTCTTAGAGTAAACAAATAATAAAAGCTGTTACCTTTTTTAAAAATTTATTACCATGTCTTTATTTGATAAACTTAACAAAGCAAAAGAAGAAAAATCTTCGGGCAACTTACAAGCCGGAGAAGATTTTTTAGCTGAAAATGCAAAACGACCTGAAGTTACCACTACCCCAGCGGATTGCAATACGAAGTGTTAGCAGAAGGCAACGGACCAAAACCAAAAGCTACCAATACTGTTACCTGTCATTACCATGGCACCTTAATTAATGGTACTGTTTTCGATAGCTCTGTTCTCACGCTTTCTCCAATCGTGTATATCCCAAGCCTGCAATTATAGTTATGAAAAACACGATCCACCAAAGTAGGTTATAGCTATAGTTGCCTGCAATAAATCCACCTATAGAAGGTGCAGCAATTTGTGCGGTTCCCCAAGCCATAGTATATAAAGCTGCATACTGACCGCGGTTATAATCGCTGCTGCGGCTTATCCAGTAACTGTTCATAAAAGGCATGGAAAGCATCTCTCCCACAGTTATTAAAATTGTTGACATAAGCGCAAGAGGAAATTGCCCTGCAAATAAATTATATACGCCATACGATGCTCCAACCAGCCATACACCATATTTTATAAACCGCAACGGTTGCGCTTTTGCTTCAAGCTTATATACAATCACCATCTCTACAAATGCAATGATAAGACCGTTAAGAGCCATTAGCACACCAATCAGTTTTTCGCTTAACCCCAGGTGAAGTTTTAAATATACCGGCAGTATGGTAAACATTTGAAAGAAGCAGAAAGCAAACAATACCGTTAGAAAAATGAAAAACAGGTATTGCTTATCTTTATAAGCAGAACGGCCGCCTTCAGCATGTTTTTTATTATGTTCTAAAGTAGCCTGTAAGTCAGCAGGCACGTGAAGAACAAACAGCAGCAGTATCGCCGCCGATATATTTGTTAGCCCATCTACCCAAAACAATAAATGATAATTATACGAAGCAAGAAAGCCACCTAAAGCGCCGCCAAAAGCCCATCCCAAATTAATAGCAAGCCGGTTAAGTGAATAAGACCTCGTGCGGTTTTCGGCCTTGCTATAATAAGCGATGGCAGTTGAGTTAGCCGGCCGAAACGATTCATTAATCATACTAAGCGTAAAAGTTCCGGCACAAAGCACCCAATAATGTTGGAGGTATCCTAATATTATAAACATAACACCGCCGAGCAGTAACGCAAATACCTGTACTTTATAAAAGCCAATTGCATCAGTAAATCTTCCGCCTGCGTATGCCCCTACAATTGAACCTGCACCAAATAATGCCATAATAAAACCGGCCTCTGCAATCGTGTAGTGAAGTTTTTGTGTAGCATACATCGTCATAAAAGGCACCACCATTGTTCCGCTGCGGTTAATAAGTATAACCAACGCCAGAAACCACGTTTGCCTTGATAAACCTCTGTAAGCATCTTTATATAATTCTACTATTTTCAACAATCAAAAATTCAAAAAGTACAAAGGAAGCAAACTTAATATTATAATACAGGCGACATAGATTTTCTGCTTTTTACTTTTGTATTTTTTACTGAGAATGGGTTTAAAATTTTGAATAAGAAAGCATATACATCATTACAATTCATTACGGTATATACTCATTATCCTTCTTATTGATATCGGGTACATATAAACTTCCGAGCCTGATTGAAGAAACAGTTTTATCTGCAGGAATTGTAATCGTAACCATATTATTGCCACTTTCCCATACGCCAATGTTACGATGTTCTTTCCTAATTGAATGGTCGGTAAACTTTATGTCTAAATCAACAGGCACGGGCTTTGTTCCTTTTGCCTCAATAACTATTTCGTAGTTCTTTCCTTTCCTGTTCACATTCTTAATTGCCAGATCAGGTACACCATTGTCAAAGAACCAACGTTTCCAAAACCAGTTTAAATTTCTTCCTGAGCCTGTGTTCATGCAATTAAAAAAGTCGTAGGGCATAGGATGTTTTCCCTGCCATTGGTTAATATAAAAATGCACTGCTTTTGTAAATAATTCATCCCCCAGTAAATCTTTCACATACAGGTAGCCAAGAGCAGGTTTGGGATAAGAATTTAAAAACATGGAGATGCCATTTTGCTGTGTGGTTAAGGTTATGATAAGAAGGTCTGCTTCCGTACCTGCATATTTTTCGTAACGATCCATCCCATAATCGTCTTTAATTGCAGAATCGATAATGGGCGAAATAAGCCATTCGCCAATTGTAGCCCAGCCCTCGTCCATCCAGCCATACTTGGTTTCGTTTATGCCCATGTAAAACGGAAACATGGTATGAAATACTTCGTGATCGGTTAATGTGATGGCATCTGTACGGCTTTCAACAGGATTATCGTTCACCATCATTGGGTATTCCATCTGGTCAAGTCCGTCAAACACGGTTTCATGAGAGTAGGGGAAGGGCCATTTTAGAAACGTATAACTCATTGTCTTTACAGTTTCCCTGTTAAAATCAATAACCTCATAATAGTCTTTATGTTTCGGGTTAAATACAGCATCAACCCTGGTGCGTCGTCCGGTTGTTTTATCAACTATCAGGCTCGATGATTTCCAGATGTAATGATTGCTGGTTGCAAAAACAAAATCAGTCACATTTTTCGCTTCAAACTTCCAGGTGTTGAATGCGTTGTCAGCAGTAATAATATCGTTGGCAAGGTCTGATGTATCAATGATGGTTGTTATAGAATCGCTTGTTTCTGCCTGTTTAATTCTTGTGCAATACTTAAGGTTGAAAACCTCATTGCAGTTTTGCAGATCGCCTGTTGCCCACACAATGAAGTTTTTTGGGACACTGATAGAAGCTTTAAAATTGCAGAAGTCGTTATAAAATTCCTGTGTGCCGAGGTACTGATTTTTGTTCCAGCCGTCAATATCGTCATATACGGCAATGCGCGGAAAAAAGTATGCAATGAATGCAGCATTTTCTTCAACCATCCCGGTGCGCATGTGCGAGCTTTTGTTAAGGGTGTAATGATAAGTAATATCGAAATGAATGGTTTGCTTAGGCATTACAGGAGGAACAGTTGCAGTCATGTTTGTTGCATCTGTTTTATAAGTTATGGTGGAAGTTTTTGGCATAGTGAGGCTATCTATTACAATGCCTTCGCCTATGTCTTCGGCCTTTACAGTGTGCAGACGCTGCGATCCTTTTTTATAATAATTAGGGTAAAGCTTAAAAATAATTTCGTCTAAAGTATCAGGACTGTTATTATAGTAATCAATAGAAACGCTGCCTTTAACAAGGCGGTTTGCGGGATCGAAAGTTACGTTCAGATTATAGTCTGCAGAGTTTTGCCAATACTTTATGCCCGGTCTTCCTTCTATAGAACGTGTGCCTTTTGTATACGTGTTTTGCAGGTTTCGGGGTACAGCAAGTTTAGTTTGTGCGTTTACTGAAAAGGAAATATGTAAGATTATTGCTAAAAGGAACAACAGATGTTTTTGCATTCGTTTTCTTAATAAGCCGACAAATTACAAATAAAAAGAAGTGAATATGGAAGCTTAACTTTTTTTAAAACAGGGAATGGATTTATGAAAGTAGTGATTTAAAATTTCCACTTTAGGGCAATGTCTTTTAGTTTTGAGAGAAATTTTCGCGCAAAGACGCAAAGGAATAAAACGCAAAGACGCAGAGAAGAAACCCTTGCGCCTTTGCTCCTTCGCATCTTGGCGTGAAAAAAATATCGTTAATTAAATGACATTGCTCTAAAGGGCTTAGGGGCTTCTATAAAGATGAATGACAAGGTAACCAATAATACATATAAGTAAAATAAACACAACTGTTAATATAATCATCTGCATATATTTAATGGCTCTTTTTTCTTTACGTTGTTTTTTTGCTGCTAACTGCTTCTCAAGGTTTTTATTAAGCTGGTACACGTAATCGTTAATATGCTGTTTGTTCTTAATTGCCTTTAAGCCATCAACCGCATCATTAACAAAGCCCGAAGATTGCATCTTTTCCTCAAAGGCAAGTTTATCAGCTTCTGATAAGTTACCTTCAAGGTACTTCATCAGTTCTTCTTCATTCAACCGGTCTTCGTTATCCGATAATATGTCTCTTAAATCAGCCATTCAATTTTTTCATTTTCTTTTCAACAATCAGTTTAAGATTACGCTTGCCATTTTGTATAAAACTTTTAATTTGTAAAAGATTGTACCCGGTAATATCTGCAACCTCCTGGTAGCTTTTTTTCTGAAGATAGAATAAAGTTATACAAAGCTTCTGCTCATGGTGCAGTTCCTGTAATCCTTCTTCAATTAAAGCGAGTGTTTTGTCTTTTTCAATAAAATCCTGTTTGTTATTTACTTCTTCAGGCAGTAAAAATTTATCTGTCAGCTCAGCAGGTATTTTCCCCTGCCGGTCTCTTATCTTCATTAAGCAATGGTTTCTGGCAATCATGTAAAGCCAGCTTTTAAAATAATCAACTTTGTATTTTTGGAGCTCGCTTATCACTTTCAAAAATATTTGCTGCACACTGTCTTTTGCATCTTCTTCATTTTTCAGATACTTCATGCATACGCCAAATAAAAGCAAAGTATATCGCTGCAGCAGTATTCCCAACCAATAGTTATTTGCTTCGCTGTAAAATTTATCCAGCAGTTGTTTATCTTCGATATGGGCGAATGCATCTTTAGCCACGACTGAATGTAAATAATTTTTTAGTAGGATGCTTTAATCATAAAAATCCATAACGAATTAAAATATTAAAATGCCTTTTTTAGTTTGTGTCGTTCCTGTTTCACCTGTTCGTGCAGAAGCTTCGCACCGAAGCGAACAAACAAGCCAGTTGCTGTTTGGCGAGGTTTGTGAATTGCTGGAGACCACCAAAGATTTTTTACGCATAAGAACAATTTATGATGATTATACAGGCTGGTGCCAGGCCACACAATTAACTGAAATATACGAAGCGCAATTAGCAACGCAAAGTGGTTTGCTTGCAGCAGATTGGGTAAACAGCATTACGGTAAATGATCAACCGATGCAAATTCCCTTGGGCAGTTCGCTTGCCTTATTACAAAGTGGCAAGGCAACTTTTGGTAAATATGAGGTTAGTTATGAAGGTTCATTTATTGATGCAAAAAATATTTCAGCTAATGAAGCAAGCATAAAAAAGTTTGCCTTACAATTTTTAAACACGCCATATTTATGGGGTGGAAGAAGTGTATTTGGCGTTGATTGCAGCGGCTTTTGCCAGCTTGTTTTTAAATGTTTAAATATAAGATTATTGCGTGATGCTTACCAGCAGGCAACACAAGGAGAGGCAATAGGTTTTTTGCAGGAAGTAAGATGCGGCGATCTTGCCTTTTTTGATAATGAAACGGGAAAGATCACTCACGTTGGTATTTTACTTGATGGAAATACTATCATTCATTCGTCGGGCAAAGTGCATATTGATAGCATTGATAATTTGGGAATAATCAATACTGAATTAGGCAAGCGAACTCACAACCTTAGAATAATAAAACGAGTGATTGAATAAATAGAATCTTTAAGCCCCCTTTAGGTTTAAACCCCATTTGCCTTTATTGGGAAAAATTGTGTGATTGAATAAATAGAATTTTTAAGCCTCCTTTTAGGGAGTTTGGGGGTCTTGTGTTACTATTTCAGCAGTTGTTTTTTTTGCTTCAATGGGTGGTTTATGCTTATCAAAAAACAGCATCTTAATAGCAATAAGCATGAGTGTTATCGCAAATATTTTTTTTACTTTTTCATCGCTTAACGAAATAGCAAGCTTACTGCCAAAGTAGCTGCCAACTAAAAAAGCAATTGCCACCGTAAGAACATAGTGTACATTTATATATCCTTCTTTATAATATTGCACAACCGCTAAAATACCTATTGGCAATAACAAAATGCCCAGACTTGTTCCCTGGGCTTCTTTTTGGGTAAAACCTAAAAACATAACCAGTGCCGGCACTATAATTATTCCCCCGCCTATCCCAACAAGGCCGCTAAGCATTCCGGCAGCAAGGCCAACCAAAATTAAAAGCACGATTGTGTTGGCAGACATGAATTAGAGATTTATAAGTTTATACTTTAGCCGTTTCTTTTGTAAAATGTTCTTTGTAAGACATTATTGCCTGCTGAATAATTCCAATAGCAGTTGCTTTGTCCTGAAACTCTTCTACAACCACTGCTTTGTTTTCTAATCTTTTATATTCTTCAAAAAAGTGGCGGAGCTCTTCAAAAAAATGCTTCGGCAATTCCTCAATATTGTTTATATAATTGATGGAAGGATCGTGGGCTGCAACAGCAATAATTTTATCATCTGCATCACCCTGATCAACCATCTGCATAACGCCAATAACCTTAGCAGTAACCAAACACAAGGGCTGAATAGACAAACTTGACAGAACAAGTATGTCTAAAGGGTCTTTATCATCACCATACGTTTGCGGGATGAAACCATAGTTGGTAGGGTAGTAGAAGGAAGAATAAATTACTCTGTCGAGCCTTAACAGTCCGCTCGGTTTATCAATTTCATATTTCGCTCTTGAACCCTGCGGAATTTCGATTACTGCATTTACTAAGCGTGGAGCCTGTTCTCCTATTGCAACTCCGTGCCATGGATGTAATACTGTTTGCATCTTTATTTTTTGATTTAAAACTATTTGTTACTTATAAGAACCGTTTGTCTTTCATCATCGTCATCCTAAAGCTGTTTTGGTCGTCATCCTGAACTTGTTTCAGGATCTCTTGCCGTGCTTGCTGATTGAATGTATTACTGATACAATTCAGTTCAACACTTTTGACCAGGAGATGCTGTCCAAAGGACTCCTGTGGAGAAACAAGTTCAGCATGACGGCCTCTCTAAACCTATAAATTACCCGAAAAGGTATATTTAAAATCTACAACCCAATCACCATTATATTTTATCACTTTAATTTTTTGAGGACGGTTTCTATACGAATTAGTGTAGCTGATAATTGTTACACTGTCTGGCACAACATCGGCTACTTCATTAATATTGATTGATGCCTTACTATAGCCGTTTTTTTCCTGTTCGCTGATTTTATTAAAATCAGTGCTCCATTTATTAAGCCAGTAAAGGTTTTCCTCATCCTGCAACATGTATTTTTTTGCTGTGCTAAATCTTCCTTTTAAAGAATTGTAAATAAACTCACGCCCGGCATCTAAAGCATTTTCGGGCTTATGATATTCTTCATCATTATTCCTGCACGAAAACAAAAATAAAATAGTGGATAGTAACAATAAATATTTCATTTCTGCTTTTATAGGCCGTCAAAGGTAATAATAAAACTACGTGTTTGGCGAGTTCAGGAGTTCACGAGTTCACAAGTTCACTAGCTTACGAGTTCGCAAGCGACCTTAGTAAACTCAAATTCTGGTAAAACACAAACTCGTGAACTCTGAAACTCGTGAACTCGTGAACTTGTAAACTATTAAACTTGCACCGCTAATATTTGGAAGAGGAGAATCCCTGAACATGTTCGGTTTCTTTTTCGCGTTCGTAGGCCTTAATTATTGCTTTAACCAGGCGGTGGCGAACAACGTCTTCTTCATCAAGTTCTATGTGAGATATACCATCAATGTTCTTTAAAATGCGGGTAGCTTTATCCAAACCGCTTCTTTGGTTTTTGGGGAGGTCAACCTGTGTTGGGTCGCCGGTGATAATTGCTTTTGCACTGGCACCTATCCTTGTTAAGAACATTTTTAATTGAAGGTCGTTGGTGTTTTGAGCTTCATCCAAAATAATAAAGGCATTATCAAGTGTACGTCCGCGCATATATGCAAGAGGTGCAATTTCAATAGTGCGGGTGCTCATATAATAACCTAATTTATCGGCAGGAATCATATCATCCAACGCATCATACAAGGGGCGTAAATAGGGATCAATCTTTTCTTTAAGGTCGCCGGGAAGAAAACCAAGGTTTTCACCTGCTTCAACGGCAGGACGGGTTAAGATGATCTTTTTTACAACCTTATTTTTAAGCGCCCTTACAGCTAAAGCAACGGCAGTATAGGTTTTACCGGTACCGGCAGGGCCGATGGCAAAAACAATATCGTTTCTGTCGCACGCCTGAACCATTCTTTTCTGGTTTGCAGTTCTTGCTCTAACAGTTTTGCCGTTGGGGCCAAAAACAAGAATGTCGTTAGGGTTTCTGTCAATAAAGTTGTCAATTACTTCAGTATCATCGCCACCTAAAATCTGTTCCATATAATTTTCGCTAACGTGGCCGTTACGCTCGATGTACTGAATAATGAGATCAATCTTTTCTTTTGCACTTTCTATTTGTTCGGGTGCGCCGCTTAATTTTAGCTGGGTGCCGCGGCTTAAAATTTTGAGTAGAGGAAATTTCTTTTTTAGAAGATCAAGTTTTCCGTTGTTTACACCAAAGAACTCTATTGGGTTAACCGATTCAAGGTTAATTATTGTGTCTGTCAATATTGTGGATTTTAGTTTTATAAAGAAGCTAATATTCTTAAAATAGTAATTAAGCTAAGGTTTCAGTTATCTCAAATATAATAATCTATTATACAATTTCCATGCTTTGTTATTCACAGGTTGTTAAAAATTTTATATAGGTTCAAAAAACCCGACTTTAGAATTTCTTCTGATAGAATTATGTAATTCTTGTGTCAGTTATTTTAGAATAATGACAAGTTGATTTGGATTTTTGAAACTAATTTGTATTTTACCTCGCTAATTCGAGTATCCGCGCCTATCTCTTACACCGCTTTCTTATAATTCACCTCTATATAAACCTATAGCTGCAGAGCAATGCAATTTGTTCGCGCTTTAAACATGTGTAATGCAAGAACTGTTCTTAAAGAATAATGACAAAAGTGCCGGCGATAACAAATCTTCGGTTTTAAATAAAGATGCCGGCGATAAGAAAGATACTTTTTCAATTCAGGCGCCACAAATTAATTTACCAAAAGGCGGAGGTGCAATTAAGAGTATTGATGAAAAGTTTTCTGTAAATGCTGTTAACGGAACATCTTCATTTAATCTTCCCATACCTTTTTCGCAGGCAAGAGGTTTTTCACCTTCGTTAATGCTCAACTATAATTCCGGCTCGGGTAATGGCCTTTTTGGATTGGGATGGACATTAAGTTTATCTTCTATAAAAAGAAAAACAGAAAATGAACTGCCTGAGTATTTTGATGATATTAACTCAGACACATTTATTTTTTCAGGTGCTGAAGATCTCGTTCCTGAATTTAAAAGGGATGCTGATGATAATTTAATTAAAGACTCTGATGGCAATTTTATCATTAAGGAATTTCCTGTTACTTTTCAAGCAGTAATTTATGATGTAAGAAGATATCGTCCCCGCATTGAAGGATTGTTTTCAAGAATTGAGCGCTGGACGGAAAAGAATTCCGGCTTTATCCATTGGCGTATTATTTCAAAAGATAACACTACGGTAGTTTATGGCAAAAGCGCTTCGGCACGCATTGCTGATCCCCGTGATGCTAAACGGATTTTTGAATGGCTTCCCGAATTTACTTACGACGATAAAGGCAATTGTGCTGTTTATGAATTCAAAGCCGAAGATGGCTTTGGCACCGATAAAACCAAACTCCATAATAAGAACCGTTTGAATGGCAACGCACTAATCAGCAATACATATTTAAAGAGAATAAAGTATGGTAATGTAACTCCGTTTAAAACCCATACCGACCCTGTTCCCGCTCAATTCTTATTTGAAACTGTTTTTGATTATGGAGAACACGATACCGCTGCACCTCCTTACAACGAAATAAAAAACTGGGACTTTCGTGCTGATGCTTTTTCATTTTACAAAGCAGGTTTTGAGATAAGAACCTGCCGCACCTGTAAGCGAATATTATTGTTTCACCATTTTACTGAACTGCCGGGTGGTTCGGCGTTGGTAAAGTCATTAGATTTTAAGTACAGTAATAATGAACAAAATGGTTTCACCTTTTTAACTGAAGCTCTATTAACAGGTTATACTAAGCACGATGATGGAACTTACACGCAAAAATCATTACCACCATTTGCATTCGAATACCAAAAGCACGAATGGAATAACGAAATTAAAACGATACAACAGGAAGATTTACTTCATGCACCGGCAGGAATTGATGGAAGCAATTACCAGTTTGTTGATTTGTATAATGAAGGTGTTGCAGGAATTCTGACTGAACAAAGCAACGCATGGTTTTATAAAACAAACCTTGGAGACGGACATTTTACAGCAGCAAAAGTAGTGGCACAAAAACCTTCATTTGCAGGCCTGCCTGTTATGTTGCAGTTGGTTGACCTGGAGGCAAACGGGGTTAAACAATTAGTGAACTGGCAACAGGAACCCAAAGGTTATTTTGAATTAAGCCCCGGAGAAAACTGGGAACCCTTTAAACCATTTGAAGAAGTGCCTGAAGTTAATTTTAATGATGCCAATACAAGACGGATAGATTTGAATGGAGACGGGATGGCAGATGTGTTTATATCCGAACAGGATGTTTTCAGATGGTACACGTGTAAGGGGAAAAAGGGATTTTCAGCATCGGTAAACATTGCTAAATCAAAGGACGAAGAGCAAGGCCCGGCTATAGTTTTTGCTGATGGCACCCAAACTATTTTTCTTGCTGATATGAGTGGAAGCGGCATCACCGACATTGTCCGTATCCGCAATGGAGAAGTTTGCTACTGGCCGCAATTAGGCAATGGAAAATTCGGTGCTAAAGTAAGCATGGATGATGCGCCTTTTTTTGATCATCCTGATAAATTCAATCCGCAATTTATTAAGCTTGCAGACATCGAAGGATCTGGCACGACAGACATTATTTATTACGGCAAAAACGAGTTTTACATCTGGCTTAACCAGCATGGTAACAGCTTTTTACAAGAGCCCGTAATAATAGAATTTCCGGAAACAGATAATCAGACAAAAATCTCTGTGATTGATTTGTTAGGAACCGGAATGGCTTGTATTGTATGGAACAATGTTCTGTCCAAACATCAGCAGGCTCCACTTCGCTACATTGATTTAATGAACAGCAAAAAGCCGCACATTATGACGGCTTACAAAAACAATATGGGCAGGGAAGTATTTTTTGAATACAAGCCGAGTACTCAATTTTATTTGCAGGATAAAAAGGCTGGTAACCCTTGGATAACCAAAATACATTTCCCGGTGCATTGCGTATCGAAAGTTGTTACTTATGATCGTATTCTTAAAACACGCTTTGCAAGTGAATACACTTATCACCATGGTTACTACGACCACTTAGAAAAAGAATTTCGTGGCTTTGGAAGGGTTGACCAAACAGATGCTGAAGACATAATTCATTTCATAAAACAAGGCGAAGGAGCCGCGAATGCTGTCGTAGAGCAAGACCTTCATCAGCCGCCTGTTCTAACTAAAACATGGTTTCATACCGGTGCATTTTTAGACAGGAAAAAAATTATAAACCAGTTCACTGATGAGTATTCCAAACATACAGTCGCATCCGAAAACCTTTTACCTGAGCCGGCTTTAGAAGATACTTTAAGTACCGAAGAATATCGCCAGGCACTGCGTGCCTGCAAAGGAATGCTGCTGCGAAAAGAAGTATATGCACTTGATGATGATCCACTGAAAAAAGATATTCCATACCAGGTAGAGCAGCACAATTGTTTGATTAAAATTTTACAGCCAAAAGAGAACAACAGGTACGGTGTTTTTTTGGTGCAGGAAAGCGAAGCCATCACTTACCATTACCAACGCAATCCTGACGATCCGAGAGTAGCACATAGTTTTATTGTAGAAGTGGATAAGTATGGAAACGTATTGCAGCAGGCAAATGTTGCTTACGGTCGCAAACCTTTGCCGGGCAACGAGCCCGAGCAGGAGCAGATGCACATTACACTTACTGAAAATAGTTTCACAAACGACATACAAAAAGAACTTGATTACCGAAGTCCCCTTACATATATCACACAATCTTATGAAATAACGGGAATACCAAAACCTGCCAACTATTTTAAACTTAGAGATTTAAAAACAAACCTAAATAGCGCTGCTGTAATTGATCATCATGTAGCCCCAACCAATGGCATTCAAAAACGCATTATTGATTGGTTGCGTATTGAATATCTAAATGACGATGCTGTTACAACATTGCCTTCCGGTAGCATAGATTCAAAAGGTTTGGTTCATCAATCTTATAAGGCGGTTATGCATCAGGGTATGCTCTCCGATCTTTTTAGTGAAAAGATTGCCCTTGCTGATCTTAAAGCAATATTGATTGATCCATCAAAAGGAGCCTATATTTTTTCTGATGATTATTTCTGGCTTCCTTCGGGTACTCAAAATTACGAGACGCAGCATTTTTATCTCTCTACTAAATTTAAAAATGCTTTCGGAAAAATTACAACACTCGAATACGACAACAATTATTTTCTGTTCATTAAAAAAGCAACTGATGCAGCTGGTAATGAAAGTAAAGTGAAAAAATTTAATTACCGCACCTTGTCGCCACACCTTATACAGGATATGAATGACAATGCAACCGCCGTACGCTTTGATGAATTTGGAATGGTGGTTAAATCGTTTATGATCGGCAAAAAAGGAATAGACAAAGGTGATGAGTTTGATGAAACAAAAGTAGAAATGAAAGATGCAGTTGATTTTCCATCATCTGAATTACAGTATGAATTTTTGGAGTGGTTCCAACAAACACAATCGCCTGGTTTTGATCCTGCACAATATAAGCCCAAGCCCTGCTATTCAAAAACGCATACGAGAGAAACACATCATCATGCACACCCATTACACGAAAGCAAGTTCAACGACTCATATACCTATTATGATGGAGGCGGAAAAGTAGTTCTTACAAAAAACCAGGCTGAACCCGGACCAGCTTTACAGGTAAATGCAGATGGAACCATCACAACAATTCCTGATACTGCTCCCAATTTGCGTTGGGTTGGTAATGGCAGAACAATATTGAACAATAAAGGCAATCCCATAAAACAATATGAACCTTACTTTAGTACCTCGCCTGCTTATGATGATGAAAAGGAAATGGTGGAATTGGGCGTAACCGTTGTTACCCATTACGATCCTTTAGGCAGAAATATCAGAACAGATTTTCCCAATAAAACATTTGCTTCGGTTGAGTTTACCACGTGGCAACAAAAGTTGTATGATGCTAATGACAATGTAAAGAAGTCTTTGTGGTATCTTAATCATGGAAGTCCTGATCCATCAGAGCCTGAACCTGTTCAGCCTGATGTTCGTGCTGCATGGCTTGCTGCTAAACATGATGACACTCCTGCTATAAGTTATTTAGACTCATTAGGCAGAACCTTTCTTACCATAGCCGATAATGGTACAGATAAAATAGACACCCGCATCAAATATGACATTCAGGGTAAGGAGTTGGAAGTGAAAGACGGCATGCAAAGAAAGGTGATGGAGTACCACTACAACTTATTGGGAAATATAGTAAAACAAATTAGCATAGATGCAGGCAGCAGGTGGACAATTGTAAACGCTGCAAGTAAGCCTTTGCTAAGTTGGGATGACCGCAATCATGAGTTTGGGTTTACATACGACGATTTGAACAAGCTTACCACTTCAACCGTAAAAGCAGGTAATGCGGCGCCGGTTGTTTTTGGCAAAATAGAATATGGAGAAACGTTGCCTTTGGCTGCTGCTAAAGCAGGCAACCTTCGTGGCGCTATTCATATACTTTTCGAGCAATCGGGCATAACAACTAATGTAAGCAACGATTTTAAAGGTAATCTTCTGCAAAGCACTCGTCAATTAACAGCTACCTATAAAGAGATCATTAATTGGAACAATCCTGCTGCAGTTACAAAAGAACCAGAAATTTTTGAAAACAGTACAGAATACGATGCACTTAACCGTCCGGTAAAATTAGTTACCCCGCATACTGCTGGTATGCAGCCCAGCGAATTTTTTCCCATTTATAACGAGGCGGGTATGCTCGACAAAATGGAAGTTGCCGTAAGAGGTGCGGGCAGAACTGCATTCGTTACTAAGATAGATTACAATGCAAAAGGCCAGCGCGAAAACATTTTTTACAACAATGGTACAAAAACAAAATACGAATACTACAAAGAAACTTTTCTTTTAAAAAGAATATTCACCACACGCCACAGCGATAACAAAGTATTGCAGGATTTAAATTATACGCACGATCCTGCAGGAAATATTACCGGGATGAACGATGCTTCGCAGGCAGATGTTTTTTTTGACGGCGAACGCGTAAAGGCGTTGAATCAATATGAGTACAATGCACTTTACCAACTTATAAAAGCCACAGGCAGAAAGCATGCGGGCATGACCGACATCAGTCATACCAAAGCTGATTTCAATTACAGGAATCAACCTTTTGTAAATTCTGCTTCAATCAATCCCAACGACGCACAGGCTTTTAGAAATTACACCGAACAATATAAGTACGATAAAGCAGGAAATATGCTTGAACAAAAACATGTTTCTAAAAACAGTGGCCGGACACGAACTTTTGAATACACACACGGTAACAACCAATTATCTAAAACAGAAGTCGGACCTTTTCAAATGGATTACACCTACGATGCTCACGGCAATTTAAATGCAATGGAACATTTGCAGCAAATGGTTTGGAACTATATGGATCACCTTTCGCAGGTTGATTTGGGCGGAGGCGGCAAAGCCTTTTACGTTTATAACAGCAGTGGGCAAAGAGTACGTAAAGTAATAGAGCGGCTTGACGGAACAAAAGCGGAAAGAATTTATTTAGGCGCTATTGAAATATTCCGTGTAAAAAACAGTGCAGGCACAACCGTTCAGGAAAGAGAAACGCTGCACATAATGGACGACAATAAAACCATTGCTATGGTTGACACACCTGTTATAAAACCTGCGGGCAGTGCCGAACAGGAGCTTACCCGGTATAATTATGATAATCATCTTGGCTCTGCAACAATCGAGTTAGACAATAATGCACTGCAAATTTCCTATGAAGAATATTTTCCCTTCGGCGCCACTTCATATTCCACTTTAGATGCCACCCGCGAAGTACCCGCTAAACGCTACCGCTACACAGGTAAAGAACGTGATGAAGAAACCGGGTTAAATTATCATGGGGCAAGATATTATGCGATGTGGTTATGCAGGTGGACAGCAGCAGACCCAACGGGCATAGGAGATGGTTTAAATGTATTTGTATATGCAAAACAAAACCCTTTAAAATATTTTGATCCGGATGGTAAGGCAAATACGCCTGTTCATGATTACCTGACAAGGGTAATAGCATTACAATATGTTGATAAAGAGACAGCAATTGCTATAGGGCGGGGAGCTAATAAACCTGACACCGATGATAAATATGATTCAGTTCGTAACAGCGTTAAAGGAGACGTTAATAAGGTCAATCAGGACATACATGTATTAGGAAAAGGTGACCGGGAAAGTAAAGTAAAAAGTACATTAGAAAGCTATAACAAAAGAAACATAGATAATAAATCAACTTCTGATAAGATTGAAGATGCGGGTATTCACCTTTTACATCCAGTTCAGGACGCCAGTTATCATTTACCCGGCATTACTGAAGGCCCTGGCATGGGGCATTTTCTGTTTCCGGAAGCAGACTTAGCCGTAGGGAATAAATCTTGCGAAGAGTTTCACCAGGTTATTAAGGACACAGAAAAAGGAATTGAATTAATGAAAGAAAAAGGCATCCTTGGTAATGCCTCGCCGGCTGAGAAAAAAATATCAGAAAGTGAATGGAAGAATGTATATAACGATCTAAAGAATATTGAGAGCAAATACCAAGACGACTTTTTAGTGCTTAATATTTTAGGAGCAGCAGGAACAATAGCCGGCAAAATAAGCGGCGCGATTGGAGGCATTATAGGTGGAATCGTTGGCGCATTTGCAGGGTTTGTTGTAGCGCTCTTTTCAGGGAAAAATGTATTGGAAGGAGCGAGTGAAGGCTTTAGAATAGGAACTAATATTGGACAACTAATAACCGGAATACCTGTAGCGACTGTAGTTGGTTTAGGCACACCTATTTTAAAGAATAGTCTTAGGAATAAAGTTGCCGATGAACAGTCTCAATACTTACAGCAGAAATATAATATTTCAGATGCAAAAGATGAGGTAATCAAAGTGGAACCGACTTATAATTCAAACTATAATTTAATGTTGAAATAACTGTTACTTGAATTTAATCATTGCATATAAACCCAAATAATAAATCTTTTAATCATGGTATCTATTATTCCACCCGTTAATCCAAACAGCACAAAAGAAGCTATTGCCAATCTTCAAACAGGACTGCAAATATTAGATTTTGCAATTGATGCCGCCGAGTTTCAAAGTCAAACTTATAACGATACCACGCGCAGAGCAGTAATGAAAGTGCAGCGGGGTTTTAATTTAAACGAAACCGATGGTTTTGTGGGCGAGTTTACTGCACGCCAACTTAACGAAATGCTGAGAGCAAAAGGCGCTTTTGAACCTGCGTCATTCTTGTTTAATGCAAGAGTGATAGATGGTAATTCTCAATCTTCGGTACCCAATGTAAATGTTGAAGTATGGGATAAAAGTAATGCTTCTAACGCACCTCTTGGCAGCGCAACTACCAATACAGATGGTGCATTTCAGATCAACCTTAATGATTCAATAATCAGCCAGCAACACGATCTTTTCTTTAAAGTTTTTAGGGATGGTCAATTGGTTTCAGACACTGCCAATAGTTTTTTATGGCATGCTAACAGGAATGACGGGCTGGTAATTATTCCGCTTATTGCCAACGGAAATAACAATGGAACCGGCACACAAAGCCACAGTACAATTACAGGTAAAGTAGTTACCTCATCTGGTGTACCTCTTGTAAAAACAAAAGTTACCGCTTTTAGCAAAGGCCTTGAAGAAGATAAAATTTTAGGCGAAGCAATAACAGGCGAAAGTGGCGATTACAAAATTCTGTACAAGACTGAAGCATTGCAAGGCGCAAAACCTGATCTTGAACTGCATGTGTTTGAACCCGGCAATGATCAGAAAGAAACAGGCAGGTCTGCGGTAAAATATAATGCTGCAAAAGATGAAACCATAGATGTAGTAATTAACCAGGTTAATGTAGAAACATTACCCGAATATGACCGGCTTGTAAAAGATTTGCAACCTCATTTAGGAAGGTTGAGCCTGCAGGATTTACAGGAAACAAACGGTAAAGACCAGGTAACTTACCTGTCTAACAAAACTGCCTGGGATGGTCGTATGATAGCTATGGCAGTGCAGGCAAATAAGCTAAGTTCAGAAACAGGAATTCCACCAGAACATTACTATGCTTTGTTTAGGGCAGGCGTAGAAAATAATGCCGAAACATTAAGCAAATTATCGCCTCAAACAACAGAAACGATTCTTAAGAAAGCAGCCGAATCAAAACTAATTGAAAGCAGTGACCAGATCAATAGCACGGTTGAAAAGGTTCGCAACTTTGGTGTTGATTTTTTACTGAACAATGTTTTTTCTTCGGGTGTTTCCAGCCTCGGTTCTATGCTTAGCCTCCGGTTGAATGATGACCAGAAAAAGTTGTTTGTACAAACAGCCAAAGAAGCAGGCGGAGACACTGCAAAACTGTGGACAGGTTTGAAAGAAAAAGGCGTGCAGCCCGAAACAATCGCCCGGCTTCAGTTAGACGGAAAGCTTGGTTATCTTACCAATCAAAACGCCCCTCTTGTTAAAAGACTAAACGATAGCCACAACATAAACGATCCTGTTGACCTGATACACGAAGGATTTTATAAGCCCGAAAAATGGACGGATGTAATAGGCGCCGATGTTCCGCAAGGTGCAAATGCAGGCGAATATGCAAAGCATATTGCAACCCAATTAAGCCGCAGTTATCCTACCGCAGTGATTGCCGAGATGATGAAGAATGACGAAATACAATCACCTCCTCAAGCCCCTAAAGAAGAGATTTTCCGGTTTTTAAATAACAACGAGCAAAAGTTTTCTATCGGTATAGACCCTGTAAAAAAATGGAGTGGCTTTAATGATTTAAGCGAAGCCGGAAAAGAGCATGCAAAAACCATAGAGCGGTGGTATCAGTTAACTCCTTCACACGACTCGATGAAAGCCCTTTCCAAAGTCGGGTTAACCTCAGCTTATCATATTGCATCTTACACCAGGGATGAATTCATGATGAAGTTTCAAGGTGAGTTTACAAGCACTGAGGAAGCAGCGCTTACTTATAATAAAGCAAGCGAAGTTCAAAGCGCTGTTATGAATGTTGCCACTGCCTACCTTACAAACCGTGCAGCGCCAAATATTTACAGCATAACGGGAAAACTGAAGAAAGAAGAAAATGAAATTATTGCTTACCCAACGCTTGAAGAGTTGTTTGGCAATATGGATTATTGTTCATGCGATCATTGCAAGTCTGTATTAAGTCCCGCAGCTTACCTCGTTGACTTGTTGCAGTTTATTGATTTGGCTGATATTCCTCACGACAAACAAAATCCTATTGATGTTTTAAGAGAACGAAGACCTGACATTGAACACATACAATTGTCATGCGCCAATACCAACACAGTGCTTCCTTACATTGACCTGGTGAATGAGGTGATGGAGTATTATGTGGTTAATGGAAATCTCACTGCATTTGAAGGACATGATAATGCAGAGGGTGAAAAAACCGAAGACCTTTTGGCTGATCCTGCGTTTGTGATGCAGGCAGCTTATACCGAAGTAAAAACAAAAGTGTATCCTTACAACCTCCCTTTTGATTATCCGTTGGAAGCTTTGCGTCTCTTGTTCAATGCGTGGGATATATCTCTTGCAGATGTATTGCTTCAATTTAATAATGTGCTGTCTGCACAAAAAGAAGTGCTCAACCTGAACGATGAAGAATACAAGATACTTACAGGTTCATCAACACATATGCTGCACGAATTTTTTGGCGAACCATCTGCTGCAGACATCAACGCTCTTAATATTGCGATAGCTAACGGTAAAACTTTCAGTCGCCGTGTTGATATTAGTTACGAAGACCTTGTTGCTCTTTTACGAACTAAGTTTATAAACCCTGGTATTGTACTTGTGCCACTGTTAGAAAGCCTTAAAGTAAACCTTACTACCCTGCAATCTTTTTATGATGGAACTACTGCCGATGCTGCATTCGATGCGTTGTTGCCCGCTACACTTGATGCAACTTTATACAACGGTAATGTAAAGCAATGGCTGAGAGATAACAGGCAATTAATAATGGGACTTATTACACTAACCGATGCAGGCCCAAAAACTACAGAATGCAATTTTGCAGATGTGCAATTACGCTTTGCATTACCCGACGAGGCAAACAATAAGTTAACTGGCTTAGCCTACGACAAACTGCACCGCTTCATCAGGCTCTGGAAAAAAAGCGGATGGACTATTGAAACAACAGACAACGTATTGAATGCACTTCTTCCAGTACCCTCTGAAGATATTAATGATGCCAACATCAATGCTTCCTTTACTACTTTGCTTGCCCGTATGGCAAATTTAAAAAGTGTGATGAAGCAGTTGGATGCGAACGAAAAAAAGCTGTCTCAGTTTTTAACTTTGCTCGATGCAACAAAAGTCCTCGCTGCCCGCCAGATTCAACTGGCAGGTTTATTAAAAATAAGCTTAGAGGATTTAACCGATCTATCTGCTATAACCGGCATTGATCCTTTAGCAAACGATCTTGAAAACGATGAACCCTCGTTGCTTCGTTTTGTAATTGCTGTTCAAAACCTGAAAGCCGCCTCTCTTAAAATTGCCGACCTCGCTTTTATTCTGCAAAGCAAAGATGCTGGCGGTAAGCTAACGCAAACAGAAATTGGTTTATTAAAAAATATCAAAGCCATTCGTGATGGATTAAATGCTGTAGAAAAAGAACACAGCATTGCACCCGATAATGCAGACTTTGCTTTTGCCAAAGCAAAAATGTCTCTCGTATATGATGCAGGTGTGGTAAATGAATTCTTTGGATTATTGACAGACAGCACAACTTATACATCACCACTAAATTTAATTGAAGAAGGGCTTCCTTCAAAGCTTACTGATGCAAATGCCAATCTCGGTTTTGATGCGTTTAAAAAGCAGCTTACTTACAAAGGCATTTTATCTGTTGCTACTCAAAACGCACTTAAGGCTGCAGCAGATAGCCTTGTTTTAGCGGACATGAGTTTAATTACAGTTCAGGCTGATCTTGATGATTTTAAAACACAGTTTAAAACGGCAACAGATCAATTAAGCGCAGCAGGAAATGATGATCTTACAGCGTTTGCAAATGATTATCCCGAACTAAAAACGGTTTACGATAATGTGAAGGCACAAGCTAATCCTGCAGCACAAACAACAGCATTGCTCAATGGAATTTTGCCCGAACTTAAAAAACGTTTGAAGACAAGTGCAGTGAAACAAAACCTTTCAGCGGTTACTAAAGCAGAAGCTGATATTATTGATGCGCTGACTGCAAAAAAAGAAACACTTCATTCAGCCAGTGATAGCACTAAACCTGTTGTTTACGACTTTTTGCAGTTGGAAGAAAAGATGGTTTTCAATGCAAACCAAACCTATAATTTTTATATTGATGCACCTGCTACAGACGATTACTTAATATATGTAAAGGCGCCACAAAATACAATGGCAACACTTAGCATTAACGGCGAAAAAATAATAGATGCAGTTACGATTGATGCTTTGGGCGAAGCAAAAAATGCTGTACCACTAAATTTAAAAGCAGGCATTCTTAATTTATGCGAGCTTACGATTTCTGGTCTTGCAGCCGGTGATGTTGCAGAACTCTGGTGGCGTACAAAAGGGATGGCTAAAGCGATTGTAAGTAATACAAACCTGTATAAAAAAGAGAATGTTGACTTTGCAAAAACATCGTTGATACGAATGCAAAAAGCTGCTATGCTTAACCGGTTGTTAAAGCTTACAGCAGATGAGCTTACTTATTTCGCATCGCAAAATTCAGAGACAATTAATTTTCTTAATGAGTTAGATACTGACGGAAACATCTCACTTGCAAAGCTTCATACGCTCTGTGATAAAATTTCACTGCTCATCTACTTTGTTGGTTTAAAAGACCTGACCGAGCAGGAAGAAAACACATGGGTTCAAATACTTAAAAACCCGGAAGTAAAAAATGCACAAGGCAAGAGTGTGCTACTAAATTTAAATAATTGGAGCCAAGCCGATCTCGATATTGTTCTTCCAAAACTTGCCGTTACCATAGCTGATCTTTCCAGGCTAAGTGTTCTTAAAAAAGTGAATGCAGCTATGGAAATCATTTCTGCAATTGGTTATCCTGCTGCTGATGTTGCCGGTTGGGCAACCGGCACGCCAACCATAAATTTAATAGATACAATAAAGGAAAAGATAAAGAATAAAACAGACAAAGCTGCGTGGCTCGAAACCATGCAATCAGTGAGCGATGCATTGCGTAACAAGCAGCGCGATGCTTTGGTGAGTTATGTGCTGCATCATAAACGTCCTTCATCCGAAGTGGATACAGCGGACAAATTGTATGAATACTTTTTGATTGATGTGCAGATGGATGCGTGTATGAAAACCTCGCGAATCAAGCAGGCGATATCTACAGTGCAGCTATTCATTTATCGTTGTTTGATGAATTTGGAGCCGAAGGTTGCCCCGGCATCTATTCGTGCACAGCAATGGGAATGGATGAAGCGTTACCGCGTTTGGGAAGCCAATCGCAAAGTGTTTCTATACCCCGAGAACTGGCTCGAACCTGAATTGCGCGACAATAAATCTTCTTTCTTTAAAGAACTGGAAGGTGAGTTGCTGCAATCGGACATTAATCATGAACTGGCTGAAAGTGCTTTCTTAAATTACCTGAAAAAGCTGGATGACATCGCACGTCTTGAAATGATTGGGATGTATTTGGAAGAGAATGAAAAAGGCAACCAGGACGATGACGTGCTGCATATTTTTGGCCGCACTAATGGCAGTACCCGCCAGTATTATTACCGCCGGTACGAATATGGTTACTGGACGCCCTGGGAAAAAATTTCTTTAAACGTAGAGGGAGAACATTTCTTTCCGGTGGTATGGAAAAAAAGATTGTTTGTTTTCTGGCTAACTATTGTGCAAAAGCCTGCTGATGTAAACCGTGGACAAAACCTCGTGGACATGAGTAAGCAACCCTGGGGTGATAACGCTAAAGTAAATATTGAGATAACAATGTACTGGGGAGAATATTATAAAGGCAAGTGGACATCGCCAAAATCAACTGAATTAAAGAAGCCGATAAGGATAGATGGAATAGATGATTTTCAACCGGCTAATGTTCTTTTATATGCCCGCAAAGAAAAGAAAGACAATCTATCGGAGCGGCTCATCTTCAACCTGTTTTATATAGGTAAAAGTACATTTATGGGTAATGGAATAAAAGCTTTTACCATTACATATACCAGTAAAAATGCCCCGCCATTAATAGATGAAACTTCTGATGCTGCTTTGCAGGAATTGGCGCTTTTCAATTATGGACTTTACCGCAGTCCTTATGGTGACCCCCAACAAACTATTCTGGATTACAACAGTATTATTGCTTTAAAAAATGGGTTAAGCCTTAACATTAAACAGCCGGCTAATGCAACTAAAGATACAGTAACTGAAAATTTGCTTACAAAATCTTCGCTCCTGTCCAATTATTTTAAAGTGCTTACACTGCGGCATGTTGTCGAAAATCAATGGGAAGCGCCGTTCTTTTATGATGATGAACGAAATACTTTCTTCGTAACACAGGATGAAGAAGTATTTACATCAGTCAGGCAATATGAGGGTTATTTCGACGTAGGCATTTACGATCCGCATATAAAAGAGGTAAGTATTCCGCCATTGGTTGAAGAACCTGTACATGGTTGGCCACCCATTAACGAAAATCCTTTTAACCTTGGTGATATTGTAACAAACCCGTGGGTAAATGTAGAAACAGGCCTCACTAAAAATGCCAACTTTAAAAGGGTGATAAGCGATCAGAACATGTTCAGCTTTGGTGAAAATGCTTTTAGTGCGGGCGGAAAATTACCCGGCGCATTAAAAGATGTACTTACTAACAAAGGCTTTTAAATTTTAAATAAAAAAATTCTCAACCATGCCCGCCAAAATATTTCACGATTACATAGTAAACAAAGCATACACACAATTAGATACAAACCACTGGATAAAAAAGTTAAAGCAGGAACGAAGTGTGGATGAACATTTTTTTGTTCACTGGCATCCTTACACCGAAGAGTTGATCGAAAAACTTAACCGCGATGGCTTGCCTGCAATGCTTGATGTAAATTTTGTACAAACACTTACCGATGATCTTGCTCCTCTTTACACTGTAGGCACACGTGTAAAAAAGCCTTTTCCAAAACATGAGATTGATGTAAGCGATGATGGACCTTATGCTGTATATAACTGGGAACTGTTTTTTCATGCGCCGCTTTCTATAGCTATACAGTTAAGTAAGAACCAACGTTTTGCTGAAGCACAACGTTGGTTCCATTTCATTTTCGATCCTACCAGCAACGATAAAACCATTGCTCCTCCACAGCGTTTCTGGAAATTTCTTCGCTTTCGTCAGGAGACAAAAACAGAGTTTATACAGGAGATGCTGACTGAATTAGCAAAAGGGGAAGACTCGGAATTAAAAAAACGCATAGAAAAAAGTATCCAGGCGTGGCGCGACAAACCCTTTCAGCCGCACGTAATTGCAAGGGGTCGCTACTTAGCCTACCAGTTGAATGTGGTGATGAAATATTTAGATAACCTCATAAGTTGGGGTGACAGTCTTTTCAGGCAGGATACTATAGAAACCCTTAACGAGGCAACACAAGTGTATGTGCTTGCTTCAAATATATTAGGCGTAAAGCCGCAAAAAGTTCCGCCGCGTGGTAAAGTAACACCTAAAACGTATGCACAATTAAAAGCGGCAGGCATTGATAAATTTGGCAATGCTTTAATTGAAATGGAAAACGATTTTCCTTTTAATACGATGCCAACATCAACAGCAACCCCTGCAGAAGGAGCTATTAATACGGTGTTTGGTATTGGACGTTCTTTGTATTTCTGCATTCCTCAAAACGATAAATTATTAAGTTATTGGGATACGGTTGCCGACAGACTTTTCAAGATTCGTCATTGTATGAATATTGAAGGTGTGGTACGCCAACTGCCGTTGTTTGAACCACCAATTGATCCCGGTATGCTTGTAAAAGCTGCTGCTGCAGGTATTGATATTGGCAGCATCGTCAACAATATAAATCAGCCTGTATCAAATATTCGCGGACCGATGTTGTTGCAAAAGGCTTTGGAAATATGTTCTGAAGTAAGGTCGTTGGGCGCAGCATTGTTGTCGGCTATTGAAAAAGGCGAAGCCGAACATATTTCGCTGCTGCGTCAAAAGCATGAGATCAATATTTTGGATATGGTGCAGGATGTAAAGTTTTTACAATGGAAGGAAACAGAAGCTGCAACTGAAGCACTTTTAAAAAGCAGGTCAACCACCTTTGAGAGATACAAACATTATAAACTGATTTTGGGCAATGCAGAAGCAGATATAAATAATTACAATCAAATTGACTTGCTTCGCTCCGAACTTACCGAAGAAAATTTTGATGGTGTATATGGTCAACTGGTAGATAAGTATGCAGTTACTATTTCAAAAGAAGCATACCGGCAGGAGACATCTGTTGGGGGTTTAATGGAGTTTGCAGGTAATGCGGTAACCACTATTGCCGGAGGGCAGTTAGGAAAAACGCTTCCATTAAACAAAAATGAAAATGCGGAGCTGAATGTTTTTCTTCCAACTTCTGATACTTTCAATACGCTTTCGATGGCATTAAAATTAGCCTCTCCTCTTTTAGCATTGATACCTCAAATAAATGCACATGCTACTCCATTAGGTGTGGGCGGTGCAATTGGATTTGGTGGAATACAATTATCAAAAGCGGCAGACTCCGGCTCAGACTATTCTAAACAAGTTGCCAATGCATTTGCCTCAAGCGCCGAACGTGCTTCAAAAATGGCTGGCTATTACAGAAGGGCAGAAGATTATGTGTTGCAGGCAAACCTTGCAGCAACAGAATTAATGCAATATGGACGGCAAATTATTTCATCACTTATTCGTGAGCAGATTGCTAAAAAGGAATACAATAATCACCTGAAGCAAATTGAAAATGCAAAAGAGATCGAAACCTTTTTGAACGAAAAGTTTACCCAGGAAGAATTGTATGTTTGGATGCAGGGCGAGCTTTCGAAGATATATTTTAATTGCTACCAGTTTGCTTTTGATATTGCAAAGCGTGCAGAACAAACAATGAAGTTCGAACTGATGCGCAAAGAGTTTGACGATCTTAACTTTATCAAATTTGGTTATTGGGATTCTGCACGTAAAGGGTTGTTATCGGGCGAAACACTGTACCTCGATTTGAAGCGCCTTGAAATGGCTTATCTCGATCAAAACCGGCGCGAATATGAAATGGTAAAGCATGTATCTGTACAGCGCCTTGATGCAATGACGTTATTGAAACTGAAAGCAACCGGCAGTTGCGAGATCACTATTCCCGAATGGGTTTTTGATATGGATAGTCCGGGTCAATACATGCGCCGGATAAAATCTGTAGCCGTTTCTATTCCCTGCGTTACGGGTCCTTATACGGGTGTGCATTGCAAGCTTTCGTTGCTGCGAAGCAGCATAAGAACGTCATCGCTTAACGGAGGAGATTATAAAAGAAACGAAGCAAATGAAGATAGCCGCTTCCGCGATTTTGGAGGCACCATTCAAACCATTGTAACAAGCACTGCACAAAACGACACCGGTTTATTCGATACCAATCTTCGCGATGAACGCTATCTTCCTTTTGAAGGTGCAGGCACTATAAGTACCTGGCGCATCGAGTTGCCGAATGATGTGCCCCAGTTTGATTTTGAAAGCATTTCCGATGTGCTTTTGCATGTCCGTTATACATGTCGCGAAGCTGGTCATTTAAGAGCAGACGCAGCAGCACAGGTAAAAGAAATTCTGCAAACCACACCGCACGGTTTATTGCAATTGCTTTGCCTCAATTATGATTTCTCCACATCATGGCACCGCTTTGTAAGCGAAAACAATGATGCTGTACGAAAGCTGGAAATAACCGTGAACAAAGATTACTTTCCATATTGGGTAAAACCTTTGGGAATGGATGATGCATTAAAAGCAACATTTGCCTGCATTGACTGGAAGAAGAACAGGCTTACACTTGCACCACAACAAATAGATTTTACAGGAGATGAAATAAACGGATGGAGCCTTACTATTGATAAAGATTCACCCGTGTTTGCATTTTTAAAGAAGAATAAAATGAATAAGGTGTATATGGCTGTTGTGTATGCGATGAAGTAGCGATAACCGGTTGCATGTGGAGTAATAATATCTTTTCGCATAACATCGTTCAATAATTTAAGCATCATTATTTGCGTAAAAACTGAAGGATGAAATAATGCGTACTTCCACTCTTGCAATTTCGTTTTTAGAATATTATGTTTGTGTCCAATAGTTATTGAGGGTACATTACAAATTGTCGCTTAGGAGTGGTGATTGGCAGGAGGAACGACGAAGCAATCTGCTGATAAAACTATGAAGAGGTTGATAATTGTAATAGCAGATTGCTTCGTTCCCCGCAATGACCGGAAAACTTACACCGTTGCTGCATAACCTGCTCAGCGCTGCTAATCCTTCTGTTATAACACCCCCTTTTTTTTACAATCTTCAATCTAAAACCTTGTTTTAAATTTAATTCTATGCCTACTTCCGCCACACACATTACTGTTGTAGAAAGAGTTGTCGCATCGGGCGCAACAATGAAAAATTTATTGGGAGATCCCTTTGCCGATCCTGATAGTACCGCAGGCATTCAAATGAAATATGCAAAGCTTGGTTCTATAGGACCTGATATATTTTATGCAATGGCCGATTATGGGGGCGACCTTCAAGACCTTGAAAATTTCCTTATTAAAGTAGCAGGATCATTTGAGTGCATCGGCGAACTGATGGGTAAGGTAAGCCGATACATAAACGGTGTAGAGTCAGAAATAACTATGGGCGTAACAGACTCTCTGCATCAAACATTTAATTTAGTAACAGCCTGCTTTAATGAAGGCTTGCTCGCATTAATTGTAGGGCCTGCAGGCGCTAACTTTTGGCCCGTTTTTGAAGCTGCCCGGCAAAGGGATCTGCCACGCGAAAACTGGTACTGGGCAGATTACCTGCATTATATAAAGTCCGGAACTTTTGTTCGGCAGTTGATTGACAATGCACGCGCAACAGGTAATGCAAATATGCTCGCTTATGCTTACGGTTATCTTACGCATTATGTTACCGATGTGGTTGGTCACCCTTATGTAAACCAGGTAGTGCAGGGCCCGTGGCGTTTGTACTGGCAGCGCCACCATTTGGTTGAAAACTTTATGGATGCCTATGTTTGGGACAGATGGCATGTTTCTAATCCCCCACCTGCACCTCCAAGTACAGAAGAACAACCGCTCGATACACTTGCAACTGTACCGAATGCAACTGGCACAGGTGCACCTGTTACATTCGCCCGCCTGAACGATCATGTAAATATAGGAAGCGCTTCTCTTGGCGATCCGGTTGATGATCTGGTTAATGCCGTATGCCAAAAAATTAATGAAGGGCTTTTTGATGTTGGGGTTGCCGAAGAGATAAACCCCACGGAACCATCCGAAGCCGACTTCAAATTATGGTGCAAGATGGTATCCGAAACTATTAAGAAGGTTTACGATAAAAGTGGCACACATAGAACTCCTATGAATTTAGCAAACAATATTGTTCCGGGTGTTCCTCCCCGGCCCGATGGTCATCCTGCGCCTGATGATGTTGCGGCTGCTTATGGCGTTTTCAGACTGGTGCTTCGTATCGCTACCGAAGAAAAAATATCTGAGCCGCAACCACCCGATCTACTCGGTGATATTTCCGATGCTGTAACCCAATTATTAACCGATCTTCAAAACAACCTCAACAGCTTTCCGCCGCCACCCAATATAAATACAAGCGGCAGCTTCAGTTGGGATTCTTTGTGGGATGCAATTAAAAAAATAGCCGAATGGGTTGGCCAAACAATGGAAGCTATAGGCAAAACCGTGTTCGATGCTATTAAAGACGCTATTAATATTGCAGGCACTGTAGTATCCGATATTATTAAGTATATTCTTTACCTGCTGAACAAAGCGCTTTTTGCTCTTTATAATTCGTTTAGAGATGTGCTGGTATATGCGGGTTATGCCATTCCTTACACCAATAATTTAAGCGTAGATATGGGTGGAGGACATAATTCTGAAACGCTCTGGCGGTCGGCCGGTAATATGATACGAAATTATCCTGTTGAAGAAGTTGGTATGGAAAGAACAAAGATTTTCAGCAATTATGCTCCCTTTGTTCCTCCGGTTGAACAGGCAGAATCTCATTCACCTTTAGGTGGAATTTTTGTTGAGCATCCCAACCTTAGTATAACAGCACCTTATACCCCCTCGGGAGGTGTTTTGCTTACACCCGATATTTTTCTTGATCCCAAAGCAGGGCCTGATGACATGTTTAATCTTTCGGGATTGCAATCTGCTCAACCGGGAAATGCGGATAAGCCTAATTCTATTAAGATTGACCCAAGAAATTTTGGAGGAGCTGTTGCTAACAGCATAAAAGGAATTAAGCTTGCAGAAGCCGGTTTCGCAGCGCCAAATACTTTACCTGATTATAACCTTGATGGTGACCGTTCTTATGCCTGGCCTTGTTGGGATATTGCTGATATGGAACCGCCGCCTCCTCCAACGCCACCGCCTCCAGGGCCCGTGTCTCCTTTAACAAAAACACCATTAAGACCAGAGGCAACAGTAAACGACTCAACTACAACTGAAGCATTGGCAAATGTGGTACCCGTATCTGCATAACTAAATTAATATCAAATTTTATGACCGACGTTAAACCATTCGTAAAACCAGGCGAACAACTTAATTATACCAAACGGTTAAAAGAAAGAGGCTTATGGCCTCCGCGACTGCACAAGCCCGACGATAACGGTAATCATCGCGAGAAGGTAACTACTCCTTTCATCGTGATACCCGCAACACCGGCAGATATGGGATTACGTCCTCTGCCTAATTCTACAGCCTTTCATTCAAAAGGTATATGGCTCGAAGATATGATGGGCGCTGTTGTAACAACGCCTGTAGTGGGAGGTAAGTACATTATTAAATGCCGTATTCGCAATAATGGCGCGGTGCCAGCTTATGGTGGTCTTGCAGATTTTTTTGTAAATAAGCCCTCGGCTTTTGCTGCTGCCGCAGGAACAACAACCAGTTTGCCGGCATTAGGTCATACGGGCTTTTTTATAAAGCAGGGCGAAGAAAAAGTAATATCGTGTCCCAAGCCCTGGCAACCTGCTTCTGCAGCAGAATTAACGCATGCAATAGTAGTGCATGCCTTTGATCCGTTTACTGATAATATCACCAAACGATACGATGCAAAAAACGACCGCCATGTGGGCAGGCACGATAACAGCGCTGATTTATATGTAAGGGATTGGACAGACTCCGCAATGGTTCATGATAACGGGACGGAACCTTCGGTAAACCCTGTCTTTTACAGAACGAGTGATGTTTGGAACCGCAGGTCGGATACACCCGGAACTTTTGTAAACGATAAGCCTGAAAATCAAAACCCCCAGGCGGGAAACGGTGCTGCAGGCGATAATTTTATGTACGCCAGAATATCAAGAAATTCCGCCGCTACCGAACAAACTGTAAAAGCTCATTTTCTCTTCTCTGAGTTTGGAACGGGAAGCCCTTATGTAAACTGCAGTGCTGCACCAGATACATCAGTAACCTTAGCTGTTGGTGAGGCAAGTAAAATTATTTCGTTGCCGTGGCACCTTCATCCTTCATCCTCACCTCACCTATGTATAGCTGTTCAAATTTATTCGGCGGATGATCCATACATGCCACCTGGCTTATTAGGATATACTCCCGGTTGGCCTACAACAGATATGATGGTTATTAACGATAACAACAAAGCCCAAAGAAATATCAGCGTTTGGAATGGCGTACCCGAAACGCCGGGCATGTATTTCAGTATCATATACAATGCTGCCACTTTTATACGCGATGTAAATCTTCAGTTAGATGCCTCGCCAACGGCTGGGCAGAAACTGAAAAATGCAAAGCTTATTGTTCCCTCCACAAGGGCTGTACAGGAGTTTAAACCAGGAGGTATTTTTACTCTAAAAGCAATGCAACCGGGCGAAAGGCGATGGATAGCATTTTCGTTCGATAGTTTTTCGGTTAGCGCAAATGAAACAATAAGCGTAAACTTTAATGAACTGGAAGGCAGAAATATTTTAAATGGTTTTGCATTAGATATTAAGGCCGCCTCTGCTATGGATGTGATGATGGAGAACCTCTCTTTTCAATCGGCTGTATTTTATAGAATGTCCGAAGGACTGGGCAGCACAACAGCAAAAGAAGGATTAGTGCGTATTCAGCGACTGCTTGAACAAAACCGTGATGTAAATAATTTTATAAGAACATTGCCTTTAATTGTAAACCTCATCAATATAGGGTTTAGTGAAGTATCACAATCCTTTGGAGGCATAAAAGATGTAGTTGGCATATTCGAAAGCACCCGCAAACTGCTTGCGCTTGGCAACTCACAAAACATGGGCGCGGTATTGGCGCAACATAATATTGTGCTGCAGCAGTTAGATGCTTTACTAACAATGGCGGTAAAAAGCAGGGGAGATGTTGCGGATATTTTGTTTACTGTTCGCCTGCAAAGAGATGTTTATAAAAAGGAAAAGTTACGGTCAACCCAGCTTTTTGAAGAGTTGCTGAAAGCCGCAGACGCTTTTATAAATAATTATTCGGCAGACTCTGCTTCACCTAATGTTTATATGCCTTTTGTTCGGTCGCTGTTGCCTTCATTTGAAAGAACGAACACCATGTTTAATAATAGAATTATAGCCCAACGATTTGGCGAATTAGTACAAGGTTTGGGAAGCACACCTGAAGCCTTGCAAAAAGCACATCTTAATTATTTAAATGCACTGCTTATATTACTTAGTTAGAAATTTCCAATGCTTATTATAATGGCGGCATAAATATCTTTAATGATATTTATGCCGCCTTTTACATTAGTTACTTACCTGTTCGTAATACAAAAGGTATGATCTAAAGACCAGATAAAATGATGATAAAAATTAAATATTATTATGAAACGATATTGTTTAGCGCTCGACTTAGTTGATGATCCCGCTCTTATTGCCGAATACGAGCATTGGCATAAAAGCGAAAATGCCTGGGCCGAAATAAAAAAAAGTATTATTGACAGCGGTATTACAAACATGGAAATTTATCGTACCGGCAACAGATTATTTATGATAATGGAGACTGACGATTCTTTTAGCTTTGAACGCAAGGCTTCGATGGACGCCGCCAATGGAAAAGTTCAGGAATGGGAACAACTGATGTGGAAATTTCAGCAACCTTTGCCTTGGGGTAAGACAGGGGAGAAGTGGATATTAATGGATAAAATATTTCAACTGTGATCGGAATTTGATCTTGTGCAAAGTTCAAAAAGAAGCAGATGAAACAATATTTGGTATCTTCAGTTCGTTATGGTCTCTCAGCAATTGTAAAGTATATTACGGATATTAATGCTCCGTACATTTAGGCGTTTCTTTTTAATATTATATTGTCCAACTGTATTTGTAAGGCATCTAAAACGAAGTACATAATTAAAAATCCGTATGAAAAATTTCCTGGTTACCCTTCTTCTGCTAACTGCCATCTCCGTTCCGAAGTTTGTATTTAGTCAGAATACGAAGCAGCCTCCAAAACCAAAGCAGCCTAATATAATTTTTATATTAGCTGATGATCTTGGCTATGGCGATGTGGGTGTTTTTTTTCAAAACCAACGTAAGAAGACTAACGACAGGAGCGAACCATTTACTTCTACGCCTAACATAGATCGTCTTGCCGCCATGGGAGCGCAGCTTCCGCAACATTACTGCGCTGCCCCTGTTTGTGCTCCTGCCCGTGCATCTCTTTTGCTTGGCTTGCACCAGGGTCATTCAAATGTAAGAGATAACCAGTTTGACAAAGCATTGGAGAATAATCATACTATCGCCTCTGTTTTACGCAAAGCAGGATATACCACTTCAACTTTTGGCAAGTGGGGATTGCAGGGATTGAACGGAAATGGCCCTGACTGGCCTGCCCATCCTCTGAACCGCGGCTTCGATTATTATATGGGTATGATCCGTCACGCGGACGGGCATGAACATTATCCCAAAGAAGGGGTGTACCGTGGCGCTAAACAGGTATGGGAAAACCGAACCAATATTGCCGCCACACTAGACAAATGCTATACAGCCGACCTGTGGACAGCCTCCGTAAAAAAATGGATTGTTGATTTTGAAAAAGGTAATGCTGCCTCAAAACCTTTCTTTATATACCTCGCTTACGAAACACCGCACGCAGTTCTTGAGTTGCCAACGCAGGCTTATCCTGCAGGCGGAGGTCTTAAAGGAGGTATGCAATGGTTAGGCGAACCGGGCCACATGATCAACACGGCTTCAGGAAAAGTAGACTCTTACATACATCCTGATTATGCAAATGCCACTTATGATCATGATAAAACTCCCTCAACCCCTGAAGTAGCATGGCCTGATGTTTACAAAAGATTCGCAACATCAGTAAGGCGTATTGACGATGGGATAGGAGATATCCTGCACTTGCTGAAAGACCTGAATATTGATGACAATACATTGGTCATCTTTTCTTCCGACAACGGGCCTTCTATCGAATCTTACCTTCCCGAAGAGTATGCACCTACTTTCTTCAACAGTTTCGGTCCGTTCGATGGTATTAAACGCGATTGCTGGGAAGGCGGTGTACGGGTGCCAACGATAGCTGTGTGGCCAGGGCATATTCCTGCAAACCGTGTAGTGCAAACGCCAAGCGGCGTGCACGATTGGTTACCAACTTTTGCTGATGCTGCCGGTGTTCCGGCGCCTGCTAATACTGACGGAGTCTCGCTGCTGCCTTCATTAACCGGTGTGGGAAAACAGAGGAACAGCACAATTTATATTGAGTATGCACAAAACCAATCAACTCCCAATTTTCAGGAATTTGCTCCACAACACCGCAACAGGAAACGTAACCAGATGCAGTTAATACGCTTCGGTGATACATTGGGCGTGCGATACGATGTTAAATCGGGCAAAGACAATTTTGAAATTTATAATGTTGCAAAAGACCCTCAGGAAATTAAGAACTTAGCAAACAATCCCGGAATGGATGCTGTTCAAAATAAGATGAAAGCAAGAGTGCTGCAAATGCGCATGCCCGACACTTCTGCACCACGACCTTATGATAACGATTTGGTTCCGGCAGTTGCAGACAGAAAGACGGAAGCCGGTATAAGATGGAAAGCTTATTATGGCAATTTTCCCTGGTTGCCTGATGTAGCTACTCTTACGAGTTCAGCAACAGGTGTAGCTCTGCAACCGGATGTCAGTGCAGGAAAGCGTGCAAATAATGGTGTATTATTTTTTGAAGGTTACCTTGCAATTCCTGCCGACGGCGAATATACTTTTACTATCAGGGCTGATGCCGGTGTCTTGTTGCGTATTCATGATGCTACTTTTATTGATGGGGATTATGGTTATGTTCCTGGCTTAGAAAAGACTGGAACAATCAGATTGCAGAAAGGTCTTCATCCTTTCCGGCTTTATTATACTTTAAAAGCAGGTAACAAACCTTTGCTTGATTTTAAATGGGAAGGACCAGGAATAAATAAACAGCAAATTCCTGCAAATATTTTTTTCCATGATGTAGCGGGAAGCGTTGTAAAGTTGTAGGATTATTGCCAATACGTATAGGGCAGTATTTTTTTACCACAAGGCTCACAAAGGAAGAAACACAAGAACACAGTCCTCTGTACTCTCGGCGATAAGCTCTTGTTTTTCTCTTCGGTAAAAAAATTTCTTGTCATTCCATTAGGCGAAGTAAAATGAAACTTTAGCATTACGCGCATTATAACTGCAAACTCCAATGCAGCAATAGCATAAATAAAAAACGTTTTTTCTTTATGTTGCAATCGTTTGTTGTTCTTAAAATATATGAGGAGTTTTTTAGAGCAACTTTATTCCTGAGCAATTTATTATGTAATGCGTGAAAAAGCTTTCCGGTAAATTAATGGAGTTAGATGAAGCCTGGATTTAAATGCTTTATTAAAATAAGAAATATCGTTAAAGCCACTATCATAACAAATCATTGCAATGGATTTGTCAGATTGAGTAAGTTGTTGGGTAACATAATTTAATCGGTACTCCAAAACAGTATCGAAAAAAGTTTTTCGGGTTACCCTTTTGAAGTATTTGCAGAATGCGGTTGGTGTCATATATACAATCTTTGCAGCTTCAGTAAGAGAGATTTGATGTCGGAAATTTTCTACAATATAAGCCAAAACCAAATTAATTCTTTCCAAACCCGCCTGTGACTGTTTATAATTTATAACCTTATATTCCAACTGAATATAATGTTCTCCTATAGCAAGGAATTGCAATATTTCTAAAAAAATAATCAGTTTTTTAAACTTATCAGTTTCAGTTGTAAGAGTTATTATTTTTGAAATAGCCTGAAGTCGTATTGTTCTTTCAAACGACAGGCCATGGATGCTTTTAGTTAGTAAACTCTGAATTTTCGACAGTTCTATCCCTGAAAAAAAACCGTCTCCTAAAAAATGATGTGCAAACTGTATGACAATGCAACTTCCTTTACTTTTTCCTTCTGTTTCAAGCTTCCAGCAATGCGGAATATTGGGACCTAATAATATCAGGTCATCTTCAAAAAAAGGAGCCATTTTATTACCGATGTAACGAGTGCCTTCTCCTTTCAAAATTAGAGTAAGTTCGTACTCGGGATGAAAATGATAAGGGGCGCTGAAAGCTTCATCCCCAAATCGTCTGACTAAAAATGAACTGTCTATTTGATTTTGAATGGACTCGTATGTTGGTGTCATTTGGCTAAAATAATTCAATTCTGATAAAGTTGGATAACATATTCCTATTTAAAGTCATTTAGCTTATATTTTAGAACAATAAAAATTAAGAAATTTGAGAGTCAAAAATTAATAATGATTTGCCATATCAAACTTAAAAACTTAAGAAATGAAAAAACTAACTCAACTAACATTGTTACTCAGCGTCTTATTTGTAGGATGCTCTAAAAATGAAAACTTAAAAGAAAAAGATGCACCTGCTACCATATCTACGGTATATAGTGTAATGAGCTATCCCCAAAACCCTTATCCGGGCAATCTTGTTTTTGGTGCATCGGCAGGTGCAGGAGGAGGGATATCTTCGTTTGAATCAGATCTGCGGGCTCATGGGGCTAATCCTGAATTTCGCTTTGGCGGCATCAGAAGCTATTTAAAATATGATTCTGATTTTGACACTGATCTGCTGCCATACACACCTTTACAGCAGGGCGCTGCGGGGCGGCAATATATTCCGCTTATTTCGCTTAGAACTAAAAAAGGCACCACTGGTACTCATGTTTTATACCCTGAGGTATGGGCCGGAGCTAACGATGCCAACTGGAAAAAGCAGTTTGACCAGATAGCTACACAATATGGGACAAAAGGTTCCCCGGTATCTGGCCCTGCGGGAAACAAAGCTTATCCGGTTATTCTGACTTTTAATCATGAATTTGATCTTGGTAGTGAATCAGGTGATGCGTATGATCCAAATAATAGCCTGACAAGAGGCCAGCAATTTTCAAAGGCGTTCAGATATGTGCAGAATCTTCAACGCTCTTATAAACTAGGCTTAAATGTAAAGTGGACATGGATTCCTACCGCATATTCTGTAAAAAAGTATACAGGTTCAGGAATGAACCCTATGTTTGAATACTGGCCAAGCCGCAATACAGATGGAACAGGCGGCTCAGTTGATGACGGTACTCCCAATTTATCTAATGTTAGCCGCGTGGATATTATGGGATGTGATGCATATATGAATGATTTCGTTTTTGCAGAAGCGGTAAACTATGGAGGCATTAATGGAAAAGGCTCTTTCATTAATATGACCAACTCTGTAGGGACTGCCGGCCTGCCATGGTTATTAGGCGAGTATGGAGTTGACGAAAGATGCGGCGATGCAAATTGGAAGAAGAATACATTTAATACGATGATGAGCAATTTGAATACAGCTGATTATCAACAATGTGTTTGGATAAGCATATGGCCTACCGCATCTACCAATAATGATAACCGGTGGGATTCCGGCCCAAAAAATTCAGGTAGCTGTAGCTATGGCACACCAAATCCTGATGGGATCTCAGCTTTAGGGTTTACTTCTAATATTCAGGTAGGCGTTAGTCTTCCTGGGGGCCGCCCTAATATTTTTGGCCTGTAACACTATCAGCAGATAATTGAACCTGGATTTTCGATGGATTTTCGATAATAAATTATTCTCGCTTGCAAAATTTTATGTTGATGATTCATCCCTTTAATCTTCCTTAGAAATCCACCGCCTTTGGCGGTGGTTATGTACTTGGGGCTATGCCGTATGATTAACTTTGATGGACGGTCAAATATAAGAGACAATCTATGTAGTATTACAAGTGTGAAAATTATGTTGAACGAAGAATAAAGAATAAAATGTGAAAATAGCAGAAAGAAGAGCAACTCAGAGAAGCGTGACCGAAGTAATGTCAACCATCTGGAACTTTTTTAGCCCTTTGGGCTTCACCCTCAAGCCACCGCCTTTGGCGGTGGTAATTGACATATAATTTCTAAAGCTTGTTATATATGAAAATTTACTACTCTTTTGTTCTTTTATCAGCATTCCTCTTTTTATTCATTTTCGATGTAAAAGCATTTGCGCAGGGTGTTTTAGAAAGAAAAGTTACGCTACATACTAAAGATGCAGATATAAGAAAAGTTTTAACGCTGATTGAAGAACAGGCACAGGTAAAATTTGCGTACAGTGCAGAAAATTTTAATGCCGCAAAACTTTCTCTGCAATACCAAGACCAGGCATTGTCTACGGTGCTTAATCAATTTTTTAACAGGCAAAACATTGCTTATAATGTACAAGGCAATTTAATAGTACTGTATAAAGATGAGGCTTTAAAAGATGTAGTTGTAAGAGGTAAGGTAACAGATGCTACAGGCATCCCTTTAAACGGGGTAAGCGTTTCAGTAAAAGGAAATACTGCCGGAACCTCCACTAATGGCGATGGTAATTTCACCTTGTCCGTTGCCGATGGAAATGCAACACTTATATTTTCATACGTCGGTTTTACTACGCAGGAAGTTGCACTTAATGGACGCAGTGTTATTAACGTTACGCTGGTAAGTTCTACGACCTCAGTTGGAGAAGTGGTGGTTGTAGGTTATGGTACGCAACGTCGCGAAAATGTGATCGGGTCTATAGCAACGTTGCAGGCAGATAAAATTGCTAACCGACCTATAACACAATTACAAAATGCCTTAACCGGGCAACTTGCAGGTGTTACAATTACTCAACGAAACGGTCGCCCCGGTTTTGAAAGTGGTGCATTACGTGTGCGTGGTGTAGGTTCTTTTGGTGCCGACCCGTCTTCATTGATTTTAGTTGATGGAATACCGGTAGGTGGCTTCAACGATATTGACCCCAATACGGTGGAGAGTATATCTGTTTTAAAGGATGCCTCATCAGCAGCTATATACGGTGCACGTGCTGCAAACGGGGTAATATTAGTAACTACAAAAAACGGATTGAAAGGAAAGCCAAAAGTTACTTATAGCGGTTACTTCGGCTCGCAGGTGGCTACCGCTCTACCCGAATTTGTAAATTCATGGGAGTATGCAATCGCTCTTAATGAGGCAAGTGCAACTCCTCAATATACTGATGCACAGATTGAGGCATTTAAAAGTGGTTCGGATCCTGACAATTATCCCAATACCAATTTTCTCGGTATGATCTTACACAAGAGCGCTAATCAAACAGGTCATAGTTTAGGTGTTAGTGGTGGAAATGAAAATAACAGTTACAATATATCTTTTGGTTATTTATATCAAAGCGGACTGGTAGATAAAAACAATTACAAAAGGTATAATGCACGGGTAAATATGGTTACCACCATTAGTCCAAAACTTTCCTTAACAACCCGCATTGCTGCAATTTCATCTGATATAAATGAGCCAGGTACCGGTGTTTTAGGTTTGATTGATGCTGCTCAAAAGCTGCCGCCTATTTTCACCGCTATTTATAGCAATGGCGACTATGGCGTTGGTATAAATGGCGGTACACCGGTTTCAACTTTAGCAAGCAACTCGTACTACAAAAACAGCAACCTTAATTTGAATGGTAATGTTCGCGCTGATTATAAAATAGTACAGGGACTTAAATTATCTGGTATTGCCTCTTATGTTAGAACAGAGGGAAACATCAGCAGGTTTGCTGCAACTCAAAAGTTGCGTGGTGGCATTACATCAGGTATAAACAATTTGAATATTGAACGTATAACTACAAAGTATTACACTTTACAGGAATTGGCTGATTATACCAGGCAATTTCATAAACATCAAATAAATGCACTATTAGGATACTCGTTTGAATCTACTTCCGGAGATGATCTTACTGCTTACAGGAACGACTTCCCTGGTAATGATCTTACAGCCATTTCATTAGGTTCTCCTGCAGCCCAACAAAATGGTCAGAATGATCAATATCCTTATATCTGGGCTATTGAATCAGAGTTTGCAAGACTTAATTACAGCTATGCAAGCAGGTATCTTATCGAGGGTGTTGTTCGCCGCGACGGTTCTTCGCGCTTCCCTACTACCAAGAAATATGCATACTTCCCTTCAGTAGCGGTTGGTTGGAGAATTGGACAAGAAAATTTTATTAAAGATAATTTACCCTGGATAAGCGAATTGAAATTAAAGGCTTCAACAGGTGTATTAGGTAATCAGAATATTGGAAACTATCCATATCAGAACACGCTCGGTGTAGTTCTTAATGCTGCCGGTACACAGGGTTCTTCTTATAGCTTGGGTGGTACGGTAATACCTGGTGTGTCGCGTACGCAATTGGTTGACTCTAACTTACATTGGGAATCTACCCGCACATCTGATGTGGGAATGGAGTTCGGGCTATTAAATAATTCCATTAGCGGTTCTGCCACTTACTTTCACCGGTATTCTTATGATATATTGTATAGTCCAAACGCAAGTGTGTCAAATATTTTAGGCTTCAACCTCTCCCAACAAAATACCGGCAGTCTTCAAAACACCGGCTTTGAATTCACTTTAAATTATAGGAAAACTGTTGGTAAGGTTGGCATTAACGTTAATACCAATTTGAGTATCATTAAAAATAAAGCGCTTGATTTAGGTGTAGGTAACATTTTACAACCTAACGGATTGGTAGGTAACGGAAACGATTTATTTGTTGGCTACCCGATGCAATTATACTACGGGTTTATTGCTGACGGCTTGTTTGTTGACCAGGAGGAAATTAGTAAATGGCCTAAATACTCAACCAATATTACACCTGCCTCTAAGCCGGGTGATATCAGGTATTTAGACATTAGCGGGCCAGCGGGTGTGCCTGATGGTGTAGTTGACCAAACTTACGACAGGGTTTACTTGGGCAGCCAGATTCCAAAGTATACGTACGGTGCTAACCTTGGCGCTAATTTCAAAGGATTTGATGTAAGCGTACTCTTGCAGGGTATAGCCGGAGTAAACGGTTATTTGAATGGTAACTTTGGCTACGCATTCAATAATGGTGCAAGTATACAACGCTGGCAGTACGAAAATCATTGGACAGCAGCTAATCCAAACAGAAACGCTGAATACCCGCGGTTAGAGAATATACCCAATTCGGGCACCGCAAACCAAACCCCTGTTTCCACTTTTTGGATGCTTGATGGTTCATACATGCGATTGAAGAATGCCCAGATAGGTTATACACTTCCAAAAAACATTTCTCAAAAAACCGGTATGTCTAATGTTAGAGTTTATTTCAGCGGAGAAAATATTCTTACAATAGATAATTACAGAAGAGGTTGGGATCCTGAAATTAACACAGGTACCAATTTCTATCCTATTCTGGCAACTTATACATTCGGCTTAAATGTTACCTTTTAATAGCTTACAAATGAAAAATAATTTTAGAAAACAAGCTGTTGTGCTGGGCATGTTGCTACTGTTAGTTACTATAGGTTGCAAAAAACAATTAGATCAGCAGCCATTAGATAAATTTGAAAGTTCTGAATTCTGGACAACAGAAGAGAATGCTTACCTCGCTCTGATTGGTATTTATAGGGGCAACATATTTACTAACGCGGCAGAGTTTAATCCCAACGACTGGTGGGGCTCCACCGGGTTAAACTGGCTTGAAATGGCTACTGACAACGCCTACCCCCGCACAGGCGATGCAGCAGCTCAAAATAAGCTTACCAACGGAACCTTAACTTCTAATATTGGCATTCTGGGAAACTACTGGTCGAACAGTTATTCACGTATTGCCCATTGTAACGATTTTTTAGAGCATATAGGTTTGGTAACGATGGATCAAACCCGCAAGGCAAGAATGATTGCTGAAGCAAGGTTTATCCGTGCCTCGCAGTACTTTTATTTATCTCAGTATTTCGGTTCTGCGCCATTAGTCACCAAAGTGCTTACTCCGCAGGAAGCAAATACGGTTACAAAGGCAACACACCAGGAACTGGTAGATTTTGTTATAGCTGAGTATTCTGCAGCTATCCCTGCACTTCCGCGCCACAAGGACATATTAACTGCAACCCGCGAAATCGGCAGAGCTTCCAGGCAGGCAGCACTCGCTTTTTTAGGCCGTATACAATTAGCGGAAGGCAAGTTTGCTGATGCTGCAACCACGTATAAAACCATTATTGATTTTGGTGATAATATTATTGATCCTAACTATCAGTCAATTTTTCTGGAGGCAAACGAGAATAGTAGCGAGAACATTTTCAGCACTCAATATGTTCCAAATTTATTAGGCAATCCACTTATGCAACACCTTGCACCGGGAGTTGGAGGCGGTTTTAACCTCGTTAATCCTTTAGGTAGTTTATTTGATGCATACCAGTTTAGTGACGGTACACCATTTTCATATACCGATCCGCGATATAACCCTAAAGATCTTGGTCAAAACCGTGATCCGAGATTAAGATATACCCTTCTTTATGATAATGCCCCATATGGCAGTACAAAATTTATCAGCAATCCTGATTCTTTAAGCGCAAGAGACAGACTTGGCAATGCTACCTTAGATCAAACTGGTTTTGGCATTAGAAAGTATATGAATGAATCTTTCACTACCAGTCTTGCAAAACAGAACGGAAGTAATCTCCCTATTATCAGGTATGCAGAAGTATTGTTAAGCTACCTGGAAGCAAAATTAGAAGCAGGTCAGCCGATTGACCAGGATTTGCTCGATGCAACCATCAATAAAGTTCGCGGACGTACAACTGTCAACATGCCCAAAATCACAGTAACTGATCCAACTACATTAATGCCAATTTTACGTAATGAGCGTAGGGTTGAACTTGCGCTGGAAGGCATCAGGTTATGGGATTTACTTCGCTGGCACATTGCTGACCAGGTTCTTAAAGGAGACTTTTATGGTCATCCTTTTCCGGGTATAAAAACAGCGCTGAAGAAGAAACCCGGTACTACTGCCAACGATCTTTACAGCCGTTGGTATGTTACTTCTAAAGCTTTTAGAAAGGGGGTTGATGAATATTGGCCAGTTCCTCAAGCCGAAGTAAATATCAATCCTAACCTTAAATAATAATAATCCCAACAGACTTAACAGTATTTTTTAGGAATAATATATTGGAAAAATAAGGCTAATTAATAATTTGAGGTGCTAGGAAAAGTAATGAGCTAACCGATAAAGGAAAAAGTCCTTATCTCTGACCCCATAGTTAGTTGCAATAAACCGTTGTATTTTACTATTGATCGCTTCTGCT
>JAABUN010001342.1_pt1 | contig 55098 bp, 48 predicted proteins | sample 5559311 | NCBI WGS metagenome assembly JAABUN01 (sample SAMN10711877, study PRJNA513370) | rock metagenome | isolation source: Antarctica rocks | place: Antarctica: Victoria Land, Siegfried Peak sud
GCATCGGTGAGCACGACACGAGAGGATTGGGGCACGGGACCACCTCCAGTCGTCAGGCGAACGGACACGACCTCCGGCTCCTCGCCTATCCCGTACCCAGCATTTCATCCGTGACACGGCACTAGGGCCTGTTCGCAATGGATATCCCGGCAGCCGAGTTTCATGTGAGAGACCCTTTAGCCATGCACCGGCAACAGATTCTTCGCTTGAAACTTGGGGACCGACCGCTGATTTGGAGATCGACTATCCCCGTAGGAGTTCACGTTCAGCAGCGATCCCCTTATTGGATGGCCTTTCACAACTTACCAGTTTCACCGTGGAGTCGAGGATAGCCACCGCGTTCTGTTGGGACCTTCATTGCTGTCGGTGACAGGACGCTCAATGTTCTGTCGCTTCGACTGTTGCCAGAGCAGGTGAGTGAACCTCGCTACCGCGAACGCGACTCGTCCTCTATCGAGGATCCGAGATGATCTTTCGCTGCCTTTGATCACCGCGCGAAAGGTCGTAAAGGTCGTGTCGATGTGTATTTCTTGGCAGACAACGGATCATAAGGTCGAGTGACATGGAAAACCGTAGCCCACTACGGTACAATCATCCAGCGAGGTCAGGAGGCCATGGCGTCATTTTTTGTGTGAATCCGTTTCTCCAAGCGAAATTGTCCCTCGCCCACATCTGCCGTCGTAGCTCAACGGATAGAGCGCTTGTCTTCGGAACAAGAGGCTAGGGGTTCGAGTCCCTTCGACGGTACCCAAAATAGTTGAATTTATAGGGTTTTCCGGGTTGGATACGGTGTCCAGTCCGTTTCTGCATATGCCGCGCGTCCCTGGCGCGTCCCAACGGAATCGAAGCCCCTGGTTCCGGCCAAATTAGTCGGCTTGCGATGTGCCACACTCGCAATGCCCTCCCTGAGACAAACAGGTGAAAGCCTTGCCGCCGCCGGGTGTTGATTCCCCCGGCCGTCTTTGTATCCGGTTCCCGCATTCCCATGTCGGAGCGCTCCCGCTCGATTAACCCCAGGGTGGACCGCCGGTTGTCGCTTGACAACTTCACGGCATGCATGATGCCCATATCCTCAACGCGTTCGGCTGCAAGAGTGTGAAAAATACCAAGTACTACCTAATTTTTTGCCATTTGCATAATGCATGTTGAACACATTTCGTTGTGTGCGTACCGCAAGCAGGGTGCGTCCCAACTCGAGCGCGGGTTCGTGATCTGGTGGTACTATCCCTGCCATGAGGGCCGCAAATTCGTCATCGGTCCATCGTTCTCGCCGACGATGGTGACGTCGGAGGGTTAGTTCCTGTCCTTTCGCCGTATGCTCGTGGTCGTCTTCGATGCGAGCGAACGCGCAAGAATGGCTGAACTTCCCAAAGTAGGCTCTGATCCGACGTCAGGTGGATTGAATGTCGGAATCCGGACAGCCAGGCTCTATCAGCGGCGAGAAGTTAAGGCGGCATGGCTTGATGGCTTGAATGTAACCAATTGAAGCAAGCCTAACGATTTGAGGGTCACAAAACCAATGCGCCTGAGGTTAGCCGTCTGCTATTTGACTTGACATCGTATGTCGTCTCAGCGCCTCCAGACTTGGTCACTTTGAGGCATCTTATCGGAATCGCCAAGAACACGTTCTTTCGTTCACCGTAGTTGCTTTCTTGAAGGCTCTCGGAGATCAGAAGCCTCCAAGTTTCATCGACAGCTATCTTTCCAAGGTCAAATAACGCGTGAATATCACCCTATGGAGCAAGAGGTCGCAGGTTCGAGTCCAGCCGGGCGTACCAAGGTATTGTTACTCGAACACACGCCCTGCGAATCAGGGCCCGTATCCGGGGAATCAGAGGCGCCGAGCTGACGCTCGGTGCCCGTTTCCTTTGTGGTGCCCCTGCGAGCTGACTCCTTGATCTGTGCCACTAATGCCTGGCGTTGTGTCTTAGGTGTGATTTCGTGACCGTGGTCATCGATCCAGATGTGCGAGAAGTAGGCTGCAAGCAGCTTGCGCTTCACCTTGTCCTCAGCTGCGGCGTAAAACGCTCCCGGCTGTTCGAGCAGGTCAAGGTAGTTCAGGAGCGTGTTACTTTCCTGCCGGATGTAGTCCTCTGTTGCCGCTGGCCGCTGCTTGAGAATGGCCCTCTGTACCTGGAGCTTGCTCAACCGTTCGCGCACTTTGTCAGTAGTCAGTGATCCGTCTGCGGCGAGGTCAAGCAGTCGTTCTTCTTTCACATCAAGTGAGGTCAGCTCTTTCTCGACGCGCGCATGTGCCTCACGCTCAGCGCTGAGCTGCTGTTCAAGGTAGGACGTCACCTGCTCGCGCATGGTGGTGATCTCTTCCGGTGTCAATTGGAGTGCCTGCACTTCCCGCAAGAGTGCGTCTTCGACCAGCGTGACGGGCAAGTGTGGCAAGTCGCACGTCCCGTCTTGCCTGCCTGCACACAGATAGTACTCATACACGCCACCATGTGCGTTGGTGGCACGGGAGTAGATGAGTTGTCGACTGCGCCCCTGGGTGTGACAGCGTCCGCACCTGAGCATTGCCCGTAGGAAGTGGTTATGCACGATGTCTCGTTGGTTTCGCTGCATCCGCACATCGAGGACGCGCTGTACGCGCTCGAAAACCTCAGGTGTCCCGAGTGCCTCGTGTTTTCCTGGATAGACCTGCCCCTTGTAGGTCACCATACCCAGGTAGTATGGATCACGCAGGATAACGCCGAGTTGGCTCCGCGACACCGCCTGCTCCTCCCACTTGGCGGTACGACGGGTCGTCATCCCTTGATCTGCTAACTCCTGTTGAAGCCGAGTGAGGCTGTACTCGCCCGTGGCGTACTGCTCGAATGCCCACGTCACGAGCGGGGCCCGCTTTGGGTCGAGGTCAATGACATTGACGAGGTGTCCGTCGACATCCTTGCGGACGTTGAGGTAGCCCAGTTTGGCTCGTCCGGTGGTGCCGCCGTTCTTGGCTTTGTGGAGCATCTTGTTGCTGATATCCTCGCCGCTTCACCTCGTTCATGATGTCGGTGATGGCTTCCATCGCGTCGGCCATGTAGCCCTCGCCAAACTCTTCCTTGGCGGAGACGAGCTTGACGTCCATGCTGGCCAGGATGCGCTTCGTGATAGCGGCATCGGTCTGGTTCCTGAAGACGCGCGATCGCATGTAGATGATGACGTAGCCAACCTCAGGGTTTTCCTCGACGTAGTGAAGCAGTTCGCGGAACACCGGGCGCTTGGCGATGGACTGCGCTGAATGCCCCGGCTCCACGAACTCCTTTGCGATTGGCGCCTTCAGGCGCTTCGCCCGCTTGACCGTCGCCTCGCGCTGGGTGGTGATAGAGTTGCCGTCTGGATCAATGTCGATCGCCGTGTAGAGCTGGCGCTGGGTCGATACACGCAGGTAGAGCACCGCCGCGCCCGTCCCTGGCGGGTGCGGAAGCGCTTGGCCGGAGCCGGGGTGGGCTGACAACCAAGCTTCACCTGGCGTGTGATGGCAAGGGCCGTCCGCTCGCGGTCGTGCTCACGCCAGGCCAGCGTCATGACGGCACCCAGCTCGAACCGGTGCTGGATGCGATTCGGGTGCCCCGCCCCGATGGGTGCGGGCGACCCCGCAAGCGGCCGGACCACCTGATCGGGGACAAGGGCTACAGCTACCCACGGTGCCGCCGGGTGCTCCGGCGCCGCGGCATCCGGCACACGATCCTGGAACGGGACGACCAGCGCCAGCGGCGAGCCCACCGCCCGGGCCGCACGCCGGCGTTCGACCGGGAGGCCTACCGGCGGCGGAACGTGGTCGAACGGAGCATCAACCGGCTCAAACAGTACCGCACGATCGCCACCCGCTATGCCAAACGGGCGGCGAACTACGGGCAATGGTGGTCATCGCCAGCATCCAGACCTGGATCGGCTCATGATTCGTCAGACAGGCCCTAGTCGGAACACGTGCCCTTCCATGCTGGCTCCGATATATTGGGTTGCTATGTAGCTATATGGTATAAAACAACCATGCCGATATAGAAGTTCAACCGGGAGGACTGATGAACACGTACGCCGTGGAAACGTGGAAAGAGCTGTCCCAACAGTTGGTAAGCCATCCGCGAAAGCAGTCAACCTTGCTCATCACCGTCGATGGCCCAGGAGGATCAGGGAAAAGCACTCTGGCGCGCTCCATCGCGGAACAAACTGCGTACTCGACTATCCTGCATATGGATGACTTCTTTTTCCCGGCCCAGTTGCGCGCATCGGCTAAGGGCGACACCAGCGAACTCGGTGGTGACTTGGATTGGCGAAGAATGAGGAATCAGGTCTTGACGCCGCTCAGCCGAGACAAACCGGGCAAATATCAAAGATACGACTGGGGAACGGACAAGCTTGAAGAATGGCATGACTTGCCGGTTGGTGGGATAGTCATTGTTGAAGGTGTCTATTCGCTTCGGCATGAATTGCGAGATTTCAACGACTTTCGCATTTGGGTCGACTGTCCGAAAGAGGTCTATCTGGCCCGGGGACTGGCACGCGCTACGATCGAATGGCCAGAACGTTCGATTGAAGAGTCGCGTGCTATTTGGGAGAATGTCTGGATACCTGCCGAGGAACGATATGCGCGTGAGCATCAACCCGAGCGGGTGGCCGACCTCGTCATTGATACATCAGGAAGAATCCCAGTCGATCCGGCGGTGCAATTTGTTCGGGTGACCCCTGCGTAGCGATGCGCGAGGGATCTGTTGCAGAGGAAACCCGAGATGGATGTAAGGCTTTTCGCCGATGATCTTCACGCCGAAAGGGCCTGACGCTGTGGCAGATACGCGGGACGCTCAATGGACGGTACGTTGACCACGATTCGAAAAGCCTGCCCGGGACGCGAGGCAACATTCCGCGCGAGGGTCGACTGACGAGAGTGGCGCTCCAACAGGCATTTGCGGCCGTTTACACTTCGACCGGCCACTACTGAAATGCCTCAGGCGTCCAGCGGGTAATTGTTGGCGATGCGTCCCTCGGACGCGTCGAACATCCGGGTGGACTTGAATGGCTCAGAGACTCCGCCTTCGGCATGCGGAGCACTTCGGGCAAGGAGTTTGGCTCGCTCCTCGTCGTTGAGTGGGACAAATCCCTCTGCAACGGCCAAGTTCTTTTTCAACACGGCGAGTGAATCCATCCCCGAAACGAGCGTTGCGACGGGGAGACTCATGGAATAGCGCAGCGCCTCTTCTGGTGTTATGCCCATCTTCGTATCGTTGAGATGCCCGCCGGCGTTACTCTTCATGCCTATGACGGCGATACCCTGTTCCTGGCACAGGGGAACGATCTCGCGCTCAAAGCTTGCATAATGTGCGTCAAGAACATTGAGAGGCATCTGCACGGCATCCCAGGGGAATCCCTGTGCGAGCATGCGGCGGTGGATATCAGGATGCTTGTGTCCCGTGAATCCGATATATCGCACCTTGCCTTCCGCCTTCGCCTTGAGCATTGCCTCCGCTGAACCACCTGGCGCGAAGATACGATCAGGGTCTTCTTCCCATACTACTTCGTGAATCTGCCACAAATCGAGATAGTCGGTTTGGAGCATCCGCAGGCTCTCTTCGAGCTTGACCATCGAGTGGTCGGCGACCCGATCGTGCGCGCAGTCCTTGGTCATCAGGAACGCCCTGGCGCGATATCCGTCCTGTGCCAGGGCCTTGCCCATCCGCCGTTCGCTCTCACGCTTGTTGTATTCCCATGCGTTATCGAGAAATGTGATTCCCGCATCGATCGCCTCGTGCACGATGCGAATACCTTCGGCTTCCGACGGACTGCCGATATGCGCGCCACCGAGACCAAGAATTGAAATCTGCTCGCCTGTCCGGCCGAAAGGTCGAGTTGGGATTGCCATGATCGTCTCCTCATTGGTATGCAAATGTTAGGTCCATCATCGCATACGGAGCCAATCTGCAGTATCCCGGAGTTTTCTTTCCGAATAGCACCGACGCGACCTGGCATACGGGAACTTATCAGACATGCCCGGCCAGTATGCTGCCTCAGCCATACCGGCCGTGGCAACATCCAACGCTTGCATTTTTTTCAACGCCTTGGATACATCTGGAAGTCACTCGAGCGAGGGCAACACGCCGCCGGATTGGTGATTTTCTCCAACAGGAACGTGCGGAGCAATCGGCGTTACAGAGCCGTTCGTTCAACCCAAGGCTGGTAAATGATCTCGTCTTCAAAGATATCCTGACGAAACGTCAATGATGACTCAAACCCGGATCTGGATTCAACGCGCCGTTGCAGGAGGCGCGCCGCCCGATGGAAGCGCTCTTGCGCATTGCTGGCAGTCAATGAACGGGTCTTGGAATCCGAAAGGCGCTGAGAAGCCGAGACGCCTGTTCAACGAGTCACAAGCGAGATGAACTCGGGAAAGTCCGCCAGACCGTCGATGAACGGCTTGGGATCAGCCTTTCCCGTTTCGGCATCGTAGCGCAAGATCTGCTTCGTCTCGCGGCTGCAGACGTAGAGCTTGCCGGCGGGACCGAACGCCAGTCCTGCTGGAGCGCGGAGTCCGCCCATGCCCGGCTCCACCAAGGGAGAAACGTCACCGGTCGACGTGTTGATGGCGTAGACCGCGTGCTTGTCGCGACTGCTCACAAGGATACGTTCACCGGATTCGAACGCCAGATGCTCCGGCGTCGTTATCCGGTGGTGCCGGTACTCGCGCTGATTTTCACCGCTCACACCGTCGTAGCGCTTGACACTGTTGGAGTCACGGTCAGCAACATAGAGGTTGCCGTTTGGTCCGAAGATCGCACGGCGAACGGAGCGCACGCCGTACGGGGCGACTCTTTTCGACGGCACGAATGTTCCGGGCAGGAGCCGTTTGGTGTCGACTTCGCGGAGCGCTGGCGGATGAGGCATTGGCTGACCGGGCTGTCCATCCAAAGCACGTGGACCGTAATAGCGTCCGACAACGTTGGTGTTCTGGCTCGGTACGTAAAGGTGGCCGTCCGGACCAAACGCTACGTCGAATGGATGCGCCAGGCCCGGATTGGCAGGATGCTGCTCGATGAAGACCTCCCGGAAGGAATGCTTGCCGTCGGCACCGGGCTTTCCATCGAAGCGGAGCACCTGCGACGCGTTCTTGTTGGCATTTGCCACGTAAAGATCACCGTCCGGACCGAAAGCAAACCCCCGCAGTTCCAGAAGGCGCGTATCGTTCGGGAGCGAATGTGTGGCTAGGGCCTTGCCTAGCGGCTTTCCAGCGAGGTCGAATATGTGAATGTTGTTCCACTCGTGCGGATCGTCACCGCCGTGGAATGTGACGTACCAGAGTTGCACAAGTTTGCCTTGTCCCGCGACATGTACCTCAAACAAACCAACGGAAAACAGCAGATGTTGCCGAGGAAAACAACTCTCCAGCTGCTCTCCCGTTCACCCGGAACAAACCTCCGGCGTCCCCATTCGCGTTCGGTCACCTCCGCCTGGAACGACATTTCCCGGTCACACCGGACAGAACGAACGCAAAGCGAATTGTAATTCGGTCTGGGCGCTGAACCCTGCGGCCTCATAGAGTCCACGTGACGCCACGTTATAGCTTTCTGCGTTCACCTCAATCCGCGTCGCGCCATGCTCTCGAGCCCGCTGGAACATGTTTGTGAGCAAGGCCCGACCGAGTCCCAAGCGCTGGTATTCCGGACACACTCCCAATGGTTCGACTTGCGCTACGTGCCCGCCTCCAGCGGTTTGCAGCAGCCAACCGACGCAAAAGGCGGCAACGGAGCCATCCGGTGCTTCGGCGACAAGATCGAGGTCGGCGAGATATCGTGGATATCTCAGCGTTCGGCACCGCCAGTCGGTCGTCATGTTCATTGAACCGAATGCGGCACGATGCGCCATAACGTAGGCCGGTACCTCCTCCTCTCCCGCCAATGGCCTGATGCGAAATCCAGTCGGCATATCCGGAGTGTCGAAGGGTTCCCGAAGATCACGCGCCATGTGGACATAGCTCCAGCCGGCGGACTTGAAGCCGGCGCGATGGACTGCCGCGATCCGGGAGGGATCGTCACTGCGGGCACTGACATAGAACGGCAGCGGGGTGCCGCGTCTGGTCGTCTCACGTGTGAGCCGGTCGGTCGCCCAAATCAGGACGTCCTGCTCAACCGACTCGCGGTGGGGGCCGGGCAAGATCTCGTAGTCGAGACAGTGCCACGGGAACTGCAGAATCGCCCACCCAACCAACTGCCCACTGTGTGATTCCCAGAGACGGATGTTGGCAGGATCGAACGTGGCGGGTGAGGCGAGTCGCCACGGCAAGTCGATACGATGCAGCGCGTGTGCTAACTGCGCGGTCATGGAGTCGATCGCGTCCAGGTCAGCCACACCCGAATACGACCTGACAGTAATACTAGTCGGTAGCGTCATTGGTGATCTCCCAGAAGCGTGTTGGTACCTATCGCACATCGTGAAGGCGGTCAAGGAGAGTCAGCGGGAGATCAGCATCGTAGCACCTCAGGCATCGTATTCGTAGCGAGTCGTACCTCCAGCATAGAAGAATCCGGCGATGTGTCAACGCATCCAACTGGCGCACGATGGTGCGCGCTTCCCATCCGAGTGAACGCAGCATCGAGGCTATCGGCCGCCGACCGTTGCATGTCCGGCATCACATTGGAGTACCGGTTCAGCGTCATCGCGATGTCGGCATGCCTCGGCCGTTCCTGTACGATCTTAGGATGCACCACCTGCGCCAGCAGCAACGTCGAGCTGATGTGCTCGAGGTCGTGGAGTCGCAGATCGGGCAACCCCGACTTCTTGATCAGCGCCTTGATCTGCGCGACCAGCACTCTGACGTACAACGCCTGCCCCAACTGCTCGGTGAAGAGGAAGCCTGAATCCACTCTGGGTTCACCCAGGCGCAACCGCTGCGCGTGCTGTTTCGCCCGGAGCGCCGTAGGAACGTGTCCCAACTTCCCGACAAGGCAATCGCGCGACGCCCCCTCGCTGTCGTTAGTTGCCCGATCCCCGACGTCCCCGCCTTGACCCGGCTCATCGACTGTGGGAATTCTTGGGGAACTACGCAGACGAAGTGCCGTCGAAGACGTCGGTGAACTCAATTGGCTCACTAAGCCGATTGAAGACTGTTCAGATGTGGCTGAAGGCTATGTCGATGTTAATCCTCGACCGCGGGGACCAGGGCGCAACGTACTACATGCAGATTTCCAATGCTTTGATGTTGAGGTACCGTTCGATGCCTGGGTATGTGAGGTGATGCATAAAGGATAGGTCTAGTGTGACCTACCCCTTTCGAGAAACGGCACTCCAAGCGGTTTCCAAACCGGCAAATTTATCTATCCGAGGACATCAGCGAGACGCGCAAACGGCTGGCTTGTGCTCGAATCGCAGGCCTTATCCGATGCACTGCCCCTGCCTCGCCGGAAGTTCGCGATCTTCGAAACTGATGTCATTCTTGCATGTGTAGCGGCAGTCAGGACGCGAAGCGTGAGACGCAGTCTGATCCCATTCGAGTCGCATGAAGCAGAATTGGCAGATCGTGAAGGCGACGAGGACGATGAGCTACGCGGTCAGATCCTTGTCTTCCATTTCCCAAGCATGATCCATCGTATGGTATGCCGTATGCCGGATCAGATACCGGAGCGGCCATGTCCGCGCCATTTTGCCTTCGGAGTGGAAGGCTCGAATAGCTTGGCAATAGTCATGCCGGTGGGTTGTTCTCCCCTCATAGGTCAGCATCATTCCCTGCGGAGTAAGCACTCCAAGCTTCTGCGCCCACTCCCGCTCCGTGCCGAAGGTGTGACTGACGATCTGGTCCCGATCACGCCCGCCACCTCGCGGCCCCTTCTGCATCTCAGCCGACACGTGCGAACGCACATCGTCGAAAAACGCCCAGCACGCCTGCATCAGTGTCAGTTCACGTTCCAGTTCTTCGCCCGACACGCCTTGCCTGTCAATGTCCGACATGGCGAACGAGATACCCCAGAAGTCGGTGGAGCCATTGCCCGGATATTGCTCAACCACGTTGGCCGTGGTGACGTCCGCGAACTCCGCATCCATCCCTGCCAGTTTCGCGACGTTGGCATAGCGCGGAAGGTAGTCTAGCAATCGCGCTATCGCGGCGTCGCCGGTCTTCGCTCCGCGCTCGAGTCCGGGCCAATCCGGCGCCACCGCCACGACCTTCTTGCCCTGCGGTCCGACTTCGAGCATCAACCGAAGGTTGTCATTCATCGTTACTCCTCGCATGGAAATTCCTGAAGCCCGCGGCCTGCAATCTTGTATTCGCATTTTGCCATAGCGATGCACTCATAGTGATGCACTCCAGGAGGAATCGCCCTACGTCTTCAGGAGACGGCCGGTTGCAGTCTGGCACTCTCAACCGCGTCCAAGGTTGTCGATATGATCAGGATGGATTGCTACAAATTGGCGCGGGATGAGCCGTGGGAGGTAGACGACCTCCAGAGCGCGCCGCGTCTCTACTGCCAACCCGATGTTCGGTTCCATATCCATATCTGCGCCATGTATTCGAGAGTCGGCGCAAAAAGCGGCTCGCATCTCAAAGACGTCGCTCTTGGAAAACGACTCTGTCTGCACGGGGTGGGCGTAATCGGCACTTGCCGTGAGCCGATCCAGCACGGCCCGATCTTGGCCGGTGAGCGCGAGGCGAAGCAAGGTCTTGTTGGAATTGTCGTCGAATACCACCAGCCCATCTTCAATCAGGAGGTTTGCTATCCGTTGCACATTTTGTTTGAACATCCGCTGTCTGCCAGACATATGATGGACACATGGTTCCGGTCAATGACGTCGATCGGCATTCCTGGGAGCAAGTATGGAACGATATGCGGTAAAGTCGCGGATTCTGACCTCTCTTGACAAGAACAAGTCCCTGTCCGAACTGTCGGAGGATGTGGGAATCACTGGTGCGCGATTACTCCGGCTCTTCGACAGATGCGTGAAGACAACCATGTCGAGAGCGGAGACCAAATTTTATGGACCCGATCGTCGGGGCGCTGGGCGCATTGGAGACGCCTCATCACAGGGAAAATGGCAGCGCATTATCCCACCGTGTCGTCGTCGACTTTAACGATGCCATGGTTGAGGCAAGAGACGGGTTGTACGGAATAACTGTCGTCCAGGCTCGAGGCGAACATCACAGTGGTTTATCTATAGAACAGGCCGCCGAATTCAGGCACCGACTCGTTAGCCTTGTTGAGGAGTGTTTTGCTCCGGGCCAAGGAGACAGAACCGGCATTAAGCATGGGTTTAACTGGGCATTGACCCCCATCGATCTGCACCCTTTTGACGATGATAGATGGGAATACATGGTCGACGATTGGGCTGCGATTACTCACCTAGACTCCTGTCAGGAACGCGTACCGGAGCGGGCTTCACACGTCTACTGTCCCACGGACATCCATTTGGGATATCATTAACTCGTGAGGCGGCTCCTTACCTGACTCGACAGGCGGTTGCTTGGTGTGTTGTCCGAAGAGACGGTAATCCCCAAAAGGTAAGTACGTACGCTTGTTTACAGGCCCCAGTAGCTCAGCGGATAGAGCGCCCGCCTTCTAAGCGGTAGGTCGCAGGTTCGATTCCTGCCTGGGGTACCACCACCACCTCGAAACGATCTCGGAAAATGTTCAAGCCGCCGCCTTTTCGGTCGAATATGAAACGCGAAACGGCGCTCGCCAGCACCTCCTGTATGTGAAGCGCAATGGATGAGAATCCCAAGGCCGCGCAAGAAAGTGCGGCGGTGAAACATCCTCGCACCGTTCGACAGGTGTTTGCGAAAAATCGAGCGCGAAACCGGTCACAGATTGTTACATCAACGCAGTCCATTCCCGACCAAACGCTCATGGTGATTGTGTCGTTACGCTTTCGCTGGCATACATACGTCGAAGTGCTCCCTGAAACCATGATCGAACTACGATTGAATTGACGTGTCCGCCTCGAACTCGACGGGCCGAGCGAACCTCCTCGACGTATCAGCAAGCTTCACAACGTTGCATCTCAAGCCGTTTCAGCTTGTCGTCGGTCTGACTGACATCGCGGCCGGCGTCGCGCCGTCGGTAATTGCCTAATCCATCGCTGACCAGATATATCGATATGTGCTCTCACTTGTCATCACCTTCGAACGTATGAGGACATAGCCTGACGACGACATACCTTAGCACTACAAAAATTACGTGGAAACGCAAAACACTTGGTCGGGATTCCACCTGTAAGCCAACCCAGCATCCCTCCATCAATTGTGCAAGTATGATGAACCGTCGTCACGCCCCCGAGCAGCGAATAGTTGACTTGAACTAAGGGACAGCAATCTGGTCTGATGCATGAATGACATTGAATGCCTTCTGGATCAATAGCAGAAGAAACAAGGCTTCAAGCCTGATTCGAATTCATAGCCAATGATCGTATAAAACCGGTATTTGCCCCGCTCACTCCCTGTGTCGCTAACTGAAACAGGCAAGGACTGGGACGCCAATTCGTTGAGACCAATCAGAACGAAGGCGACGTCAATCGCTTTGGTCTTGGCCTGAGTTCTGCATTCCTGCAATAGGGATGACGCCCGATGTGGGGACACGATCGATTGCCATCGTTGGATTTTACGCAGTAAGAGCGTCCCGATATGCGTCCACTTCGACTTGTCATCATCACGGCACTCGCTGTAGGTCTCAGTGTCCTTCGCAGGTGCAGGTGTCGTTGCACAAACCATGGCAATACCCGGTTGGCGATCCACGGGGGTACGCGCCAATCACCCACGGCTCAGCCCGCTTGGGAAGTCGCAAATTCCAACCAAATCACCGCTGACAGCAGCAACACGGTTTGTGGAGAAAACGGGACCCCTCTCTCCGAAGCGACAGGCAAGGTCGGTGTGAAGCTTGACGATCTCGGAAATCAACCCTACGTCATCGCGGTCCATGCCAGCGCGAAGGACTACGCAAAGATCGTCGCTTGTGGAGCGATTGTCGGCCCCAAGCAGGATGCCAAACTGATCGTGGCGCTTACCGCCGTTGGAGATGCGAAGGTTGCCGGTATCGCAATTCTCGACGAGGACACGTCAGGTGTGCTTGGTATTGGCAAGGATCAGGTTCAAGTCATCGTCTATCTTGTAAATCAGGATGCCGCCGCCAGCGGGACTCCAGCCGCATAAGACTTTCCATCAATGATGCAACGACGGCATGCAGCTAACCCGGCTGAGTTTCCTCAGCCGGGTTAGCTGCGCACTCGGAACAGGACCGAAGTGCGCTCCCGGTCGTGACGCGGTAAACCTGTGGTCGTGGTTCCAACTGGCTTCACGCCGAACCGACGAGCGAGTGGATGACATCAACCAAATCTACCGTCGAGAATGGCTTCACGAACACGTAGCGCCCGCCTGATCTCCAGTGGAGACGTTCCGCTTTCTCCAGTAGCTGCGGATCGGTCGACATGAACACGATCGGCAACATCCGAGTTTTGTCGCCCAGACGCAACTGCTCCACCAGCGCCCAGATTTGCGGCTGATCGATCATCAGGTCGATGACCAGCACCGATGCCCCAAGCGACGCCACCATTTGATACGTCAGTGGAACGAGGTTCGTCGTCGTGACGTTGTAGCGACCGTCCTGGAGAACCACGCGGGCAGCGTCGAGGAACTTGGGGTCCGAATTCACGATTATGACGTGCTTTCGCTTCATGTTCGGACTGGGTTCGATGGTTGCCTGTGAAGCGTCGGAATTCGGCTGAATCTCGGCAGGGTCGACTACGTCCCTGGCTGCATGAAGCCGATCAAGAGCAGTGGCAGAACGGGCGAGGATATCGTCGGATTTGCGCGCGGCACGAGTCGACTTCGATTCGATCACGTCGTTCGAAGATTCGGCTTCAAGATGATTGGTGGGCATGAGGTTTCTCTCCCTTGACGCCGATTTCATCAGGGCTTTCAAAAATTAACGGCCGTGTTCGGGCCCCTTCGCGAGTGTAATGTGGTGATTGAAGTCGACGTCAGTGGTACAAGCAGTCAATATCTGCGATCGGAGACAACGCGAATTCGCCGATCTTCTTCCAAGTGTATTGCCTTTTATTCACTTGGAAGAAATGGAGGTTCGAGTGCCCTTTCTCCTCGATTGATAGGTCGCTCCAATTCAGGGCGTCCACCAGCAAAACACCTTCAGGGATGGGAGAAGCTCGAGTGAGTCCGAATGACCCAAAGCCCAGCCTTCAGTAGATACCGCTACACGCTCTACGACCACCGATCGACCTTCTGTCATGGACGTCACCGGCTTGGCTATCCACTATCCAGCGAAATTGCTGGCGAATTCGACCGCTCATCTGTTCAACCATCGATCACTGGCTATAATGATCGCGCTTGAACCATTTCCTCGATCTCCGCCGATCTCCGTGATGAATCGAAACGCCGAAAGGTTCCCAATGCGCGCATATATCCTCTCTATCGGTTCCGAGCTCTTGCTCGGACATATCACTGACACCAATGCGACGTTCCTCGCCCAGGAACTGACAGCCTCGGGTATCGAGCTCATCCATGTCACCAGCACCGGTGACGACTTCGAAGAACTCGTCGATACCATGAAACATGCCCTGACGAAGGCCGACGTGGTGATCTGTTCAGGCGGAATCGGTCCGACCGATGATGACCTCACCCGCGAGGCCATCGCCGAGGTGGTGGGCGAGACGCCGGAGATTGATGATGCCCTGCTGGCCACGTTGAAGGGCTTTTTCGCGGGTCGTGGCCAAGCTATGCCCGAGCGAAACGCCAAGCAGGCATGGCGGATTCCATCGTCCGAGATACTCCCGAATCCAGTCGGTACTGCGCCTGGCTGGTTCGTCCAGATCCCCGGTGAGACGCCTAAATATGTCGTCACCATGCCAGGCGTTCCTCGCGAGATGTTTCGCATGTGGAAAGAACAGGCGCTTCCCCGCATTCGAGAGCGCGCCGGACAACATGTCATTGATACGATCGTGATCAAGACAATTGGCATAGGCGAATCCGCGGCGGAGCAGGAACTGCACGATCTGGTGGTTGCTGGCAATCCGATCGTGGCGACGTACGCCAAGGATGATGGTGTGCACGTGATGGTGTCCGCGATCGGCGATGACGTTGCGGAAACTCGCGAACGTCGCGATCGCGCGGTTGCGGAAGTTGATCGCATTCTCGGAGAATATCGCTGGGGCGCCGACTCAGATACGTTGGAACGTGTGCTTGCCTCTGCACTTGGTGAGAACGGCTTGAGATTGGGAATCGTAGAGCGAGGAACGGGTGGTGCCTTTGCCGGCTTGCTGGCGCGGGATCAGGTCTCGCAAAATATCCTTGCGAGAAGCGCAACCTATCCGATCATGACAGGGCTCTCCGACGAAGCCGCCGAACGGCAGGCTGCAATCGATGCGGAAGAAGGACTTGGCTTCGAAGGGGCCGCGATCGGAGTTGGACTCGTGTTTGCGGGTGCTCCATTCGAGAACAACCTGATGGCAGGTCGCCTGACACTGGCGATCGCGAGACCGCACCAGCCAACGAGGCAGCTTGCCGGTGCCACGCACCGTGCGACACTCGACGAAATCCAGCGCCGGGCGTCGCTGCATGGCGTGGACATGCTTCGCCGAGAGTTTGCACCCGTTGCCAGCGCAACCTAGGACGTTGTCCGGTCCCAGGTTGCCAGCAACTCGCGCTGACGATCGAGCATAGCGACTCGCTCCGGGTCGCTTGCGTCATCCCAGTCAAGAAGATGCAGAATTCCGTGGCAGATGAGGAAGAACACTTCGTCCGCCACGTCCCATCCTTCGTCTTGTGCCTGTTCTCGCGCACGGTCGATCGAAATGACGATATCCCCACCCCGAATAGTGCTTTGCCGGGAGATGCTTTGCTCCCGCCAGAGGTCTTCATAGGGAAATGTCATGATATCAGTGGACGAATCCAATCCCATGAATTCAAGATGCATCGTCTGCATCTGCACATCGGATGTCATCCGAAACCCGATCGTCCACTCACCGGATGCTCGTTCGCTGGCAAGGACATGTCCCACCAGGGACGAGATCGACGTTTCGGTTACTCGTTCCGGCAATGGCACAGAGGTGTCGAGCATCACCTCGACCAGCTCGTACGCCTGGTCGCGTTTCCTGCTCACAAGGCAGCCAGCGCGGCCTTGACCGCGCTCGACAGCCGGCGTCCGTCGGCACGTCCATCCGATCGATTGTTGAGAAGGCTCATGACCTTGCCCATATCCTTGGGATTCGTGGCGCCAGCGTCGATCAGACCCAGGGAGACGAATGCAGCGAGTTCCTCATCATCCTTCTGGCGGGGCAGATACTTTTCGAGAATTGCTACCTGGGACGCTTCCCGGTCTGCAAGATCATCTCTGCCACCATTGCGGAATTGCTCGATGGAATCCTGGCGTTGCTTGATCTGCGATCGAAGGACGCCGATTTCCTCTTCAGGCGTGAGGGGTGCGCGCTTGTCGATCTCGACATTCTTGACCATCGCCAATATGTAGCGGACCGCGTCTCGCGTCTCGTTTTCCTTGTCCCGCATAGCCTGCTTCATGTCTCGCTCGAGCAGCGATCGTAGTGAATCTGACACGGTTTAGGTTCTCCTGATGACTAGCCTGAAATTGTACGGTGGCGATCAGCGTCGTATTCTAGGCGATTGGCCCCATTGGGGCGCCTCCCAAAAGATGCCAATGCAGATGGCTGACGGTCTGGCCGGCATCAGCGCCGGAATTCGTTACCACGCGATAGCCAGTTGCATCGATTCCCCGCAGCCTTGCCACTCGATTGACCACCAGCGTGACGTCGACGATCAGATCCCGATCATCGTCGGTCAACTGCGCGATACTCGATACATGTTGGCGCGGCACGATCAGAACGTGAGTCGGAGCTTGCAGGGAAAGATCGTCGAAAGCCACTACCAAGTCCGTTTCCATCACAAAGTCGGTCGCGAACTCTCCTGCAGCTATCTTGCAAAAGATACAATCACTCAATGAGTCCGACATTGAATACTTCCTCTCCATGCTTTCGAGCGTGTCGCAATACCCGAGAGTCAACCAACTTGGACCGTCGTTCCGCTACCGTCTTGGATGATTATGCCAGAGCTTCCTGAAGTAGAAACCGTTCGCAGGCTGATCGCTCCGCACTGCATCGACCAGCGAATCGCGGGCGTTGATCTGAGGGACTTCGCCGGTGTTTTGGAAACGGATCTTCCTTTCGATCCAGTCACGGCGATGATCGGGGCATCCATTCTTTCGGTCCACCGCCGGGGGAAATACCTGCTCTTCCCACTCGACAGCGGACTCTGGTTGACCATCCACCTGCGCATGACTGGCCGACTGATCGTGAAAGATGCCGCTGCCGATCCCATTCGATTCGAGCACATCGCCATACATCTTGGGAGCGGTGAAGACTTGCGATTCGGCGACCAGCGCAGGTTTGGACGGGTCACGCTTCTCGACAAGGACCGCATCGACGCGCTGTTGGATCGATTGGGGCCCGAGCCGTTTGATCGAAAACTGACCGCTCACGTCCTGCACGAGCGTCTCAAGCGACGGCCGGGAAGCATCAAGGGCTCGCTGCTCGATCAGGGATTAATTGCAGGTCTCGGCAACATCTACGTCGACGAAGCGCTATGGCGCAGCAGAATTCACCCGTTGACTGCATCTCATTCGCTGGATGAAACGTCGCTCAGAAGACTTCTGCGAGCGATTCGGTACGTACTCAAGCTCTCGATTCAAAATCAGGGGACAACATTTTCGAGTTTCGAGAATCCGTATGGTGAACGGGGCAACAATGCCAGCTATCTCAAAGTCTATGGACGTTCAGGAGAACGGGCGATCTGCGATCGTTGTGGCGGGCCTCTCGAGCGCACGGTCGTAGCCGGGCGCGGGACGGTTGTCTGTCCACATTGCCAACTGCTCCCCGTCGCAACGATCCCCTCTCGTCAGCAATTCGCAGATCCACGTGAATGAACGCCCGATCACCATGTCTAATGGCATGCCCATTGCTGCGATAGTCAAACCGGGCCGAAACTTTCTGGCTCATTGATACCGGTGTACATCGAGAGGAAGCATCTTGGTAACAGGTGAAGCAGTATACACAGCCAATGTAACCGTCACGGGTGGTCGAGAGGGCCACGCTCAAAGTGACGACGGCGCGTTGAATATCGATCTTCAGCGTCCTGGCGGCCAGAAGAACGCGACAAACCCGGAGCAGCTTTTCGCTGCCGGATACGCTGCATGTTTCCAGAGCGCCATGGCAGGAATCGGTCGTCAGCAGGGTATCGATACCTCGAATTCAACGGTCCATTCCGCGGTATCGTTGATCAAGGACGGGCATGCGTACAAGTTGGGAGTCGATCTCAAGATCATCATTCCGGGTGTGGAGAAAGCCGCGGCTGAAGCACTTGTCGAGCAAGCGCATCAGGTCTGCCCCTACTCAAACGCGACACGTGGCAACATCGACGTGAATCTCGAGATCGTGGATTAAGCGTTTTCCCTGGCGCTGAAGAATCCGGAAACAGCCGGTCGCATGGCGACCGGCTGTTTCTCGTCTCCCTGGAATTATCGTGCGCTCTTCCATTATCTCCTGCATAAACAGCGGCCGGTTGTCATCGATTCGTGGCATTCTTGTGTTTCGCGGGAGGGCGGCGTTCTGCATCCTATCCCCGTGCGAACGAGCGTGATGATTTTGGCAAGTTGAGGCATCCGGATGGATAGACGAATCCTGCTCACAAAGCGACTGGCGATCTTGACGGCGGCGGGAATGTTTCTCGTCCTCCTGATGGGCGCAAACGTCACTGCAACCGGCTCAGGGGAAGGCTGCGGAAGTGATTGGCCACTCTGCCACGGACGCTTCCTGCCCGGAGACTATAGAGAATCGATCATCGAATACAGTCATCGAATCGTCACAGGTGCCGAAGGATTCCTCGTATTGGGAACCATGTTTGCTGCCTGGGGTCTGCGCAAGCGCTTTCCCGAATTCAAGATCCTGGCTCCCCTCATGGTCGTCACGGTCGTTCTTCAGGCGCTGATGGGGGCTGCCGCCGTTAAATGGCCGACCTCTGCTGGCGTGATGGCCTCACACTTCGGGATCTCCCTGATTTGTCTTGCTTCCGCAGCACTCATCGCACGTATCCTCATCGATGACGGCCGCCACAGGGATCCAAAGCTTGGCCGCATGAAACCCCCTTCCGGTTTCCGCTTTCTGATGGTGACCAGTTTCGTTATGTCGATCGTCGTCGCCTACCTCGGAGCGTATGTCCGTCACACGCATTCAGAGATTGCCTGCGGCATCCAATGGCCACTCTGCAATGGCGCTGTCATCCCCGGCATGGGCAACAACGCGGGTATTCATTTCGCTCATCGGGTCTCGGCTATCGTGATATCGCTGACGATTGCGGCACTCTTCACTGTCGGCTACAAGTTCCGTCAGCAACGACCTGACCTGTTTTCGATCTCACGCAACGCGTTGATCGTGGTCTTCCTGCAGTCAATCGCGGGCGGACTTGTGGTGCTTACGACGGTCCAACTGATGACTACACTGCTTCATGCAGCGTTGATGGGGATCCTTTTCGTCATCTTGTCAGACGGAGTCTTGAGGGTACTACCAGTCAAGTCTGCGGATCGCCAACAGGCGACGCGCCTATCTACCCAGCATCTTCCGGTAGGCGGTCCCGGCGACTGAGTCGATCATTGATCCAAAGCCGATTGCACTCGCTGCCGTAACGTTATCCGGGGCAGGCAATCGACGAGGGGGATACTACGAGAGTGGCATTCTGTCTCGAGCCATTCCGCATAGAGCCATTGAAAACCGACCAGAGAGTCAAGCCACTGGTCCGTTTGTGCGTTCGTTCCGCGGCCGCGGTTCAGAATCTCCGAGCGGAGGAACTCGATATTGGGAATCTTAAAGCAACAGAAGCTCAGCCTGTGACTCGACATGGCTTCGACCAATGAAGGCACCGATGCCAAGTCCGGGTGAATGCAATCCCCTTCAATAATGATCGATTCGGCGACCGCGAGATGATTCTCAATGATGATCTGCAATCCGGTCCTCATCGCCTCGGCGGTCTCGACCATGCGCGCACAGAGAAACCCTGGCTCTTGAGAAGTCCACATCTCAGCTACGACCCGATCGAAGTAAAACGACGATCCTTGAGATGAAGTCTGCGCCTGCGACACCGATAGCGCCAGCCGAAGGTCGTCGGCCTGCATCCAAGGGACGCCCCACTGCAAGCCAATTTCCCTCGCCAACGTCGATTTTCCGGAGCTGGAAGGGCCAAGGATGACGAATACCGTTGGTTGCTCCACTGTCGCGTTACTCCCACCCTACCTGCGAAGGTGGTCGAAAATCACCCCGAAGACATCAGTTGCCTCGATGGTGTCCTTGGGAAGCAAATCCGCTCGTTTCGATATGATCACAGGTCCATCCTCGGGGCTCGCGGTCGCTATGCCATGAGATCCCTTGACGTATTTTCCATCGAGCGGGACCACCTCGAGTAACGCACGAAAGCCCATTTTCTTCTTGAGGAGCGACAGACCGGCTTTCGCTTTGACGAACTTGTCTGAAGGATCGAAGAAAAGCTCCGCGGGGTCGTAGCCCGGCTTCTGATGGATATCGACTGTCCGCGCATAGTCGGGCGCCTTCGTGTCGTCCAGCCAGAAGTAGTAGGTGAACCAGGCGTCAGCTTCGGCGAATGCTACCAGCTGCCCGGATCGCTCATGGTCAAGGTGATACCGGCGCTTGCCTTCCTCGTCCAACACCTCGGCGACCCCATCGGTCGCAGCCACCAGCGATCGGACTTCCTTTAGGAGTGACGGGTCCTGCACGTAGATATTCGCAATCTGATGATCGGCGGCAGCAAAGACCTTGCTCTGCCCGGGATCGAACATGTCCCGTCCAAGCTCCTCGCGATACGCGAGCCACCCTTTCTCCCGAAAGATCCGGTTCGGGTGGACCTGCTTGCTGACGGGCATGATGCCGTACTCGGAGACGAGGATGACCTCCGCACCCTTCCCTTCGTAGAACTCGATGAGATCTCCCGTCACCTCGTCGATCTCGTGAAGGTCCTTGTCCATCGCATGAAGATCCGGCCCGAACTTCTGGAGTCCATAGTCGAGGTGAGGCAGATAGATCAGGGATAGCGTCGGGTCATACAGCCGATCTGCAATCTTCGATGCGTCGGCGATCCATTTCGTCGACGTGATATTCGCGTTCGCTCCCCAGAACGAGAACAACGGAAACTGCCCGAGTTCCTTCTGCAGCTCATCCCGGAAGTTGATCGGCTTCGTGTAGCAGTCCGGTATCTTGCGGCCATCTGACGGGTACATCGGGCGTGGCGTCACCAGAAAGTCCACAGTGGAGTTCATGTTGAACCACCAGCACATGTTCAAACAGGTGAAGGCCGGATCCTCGGCCTTGGCGATATCCCAGATCTTCGGTGCCTGCACGAGCGTGTTCGACTGCCGCCAGAACTTCACCTCGGCCATGTCGCGGATATACCAGCCGTTGGCGATGGCTCCATGCACATTCGGGTACTCGCCGGTCAGATAGGTCGAATGCGCGGTGGCGGTGACGGCGGGGATCACCGGGTTCACATGGGCCAGTCGTGCCTTGTCCCGGAACGCCCTGATACGTGGCGTCGCATCCCCGATGAGCGCGGGGACAAGTCCAACGACATTGATGACGACAGTTTTTTTCATGAATCAGGTTCCTCGAATCCAGCGTTGCAGAACGACGGTTGAGACGAAAGCTGCGAGTGCGATAGCAACACCCCACCACGCTTCATGTGTAGCGAGAAGGAGTGCGTCGACCAGTGAGATCCCTGCGATCAGTCGTGCGATTGCTTCACCGATGCTGCGACGCGAAATCACGTACACAAACGAGCAACAGTAAACGACCCAAAGCACGAAGGCGACGATCAGGACCAGAACAATTGGTTCCTGCGAGCGGCTAACGGCGAGAATGACTGGCAGAAAAAGGCTGGCAAGCGGCCAATACCTCGTTGCGAACGGGCCGTGTTCTGTCTTCGAGATAGACGTAAGACCTGCGACATAGAGCAGCATGATGGCGCACCAGAGGGTCGCTTCCCACGTCCACGACCGACTGAAGGCGAGGAACGCCGTGACATAGACCAACACACGGGTGCCACCCATGAAGAGCGGTCCGATGGGATTTCCCTTGTGCCAGAAATCATAGACGGCGATGCAGGCGATCAGCGCGATACCCGCAATCAGGGCGGCCGTTCCCGCCGGGATCAGCAAGAGCAGTCCGATCACAAACAGCGCGATCGTGATGCCCCACGCCAGCTTCAGTGGAACTGCATCAGACGGGATCGGACGATCCGGTCGTTGCGTTCGATCGATTTCCAGGTCGAGGATGTCGTTGAGGTACATGCCTGCCGTATAGAAGAACACAATCGCAACGCATATACCAACCGTCAACCAGTCCAGACCGGGGGGATGGGCCAGAACGACGCCAGCGAGCACATTGCTTATGACTGTCGGCGTGTTCGAGATCCGGGCCAGAGCGAGATGGGATCGAAACACGGAAGGCAGCGAACCGTTACGAGCATTAACCGATGACATTCAGCACCCATTCGTATTCGCGCCCGATCGACATCTGAATATCCTGTTTGAGTTCAGGCGGCAACACGTCCCACGTATAGGTTTCGATCTCGAGATGATCTGTGAACTGACGTTCGTTCAGGAGTTCGAATGTCTGTGTGATCGTTTCCTGAGTGGAATCGAACGCTCCGAATCGGTCGAGGAAGATCGGTACGTGAAAATGCACGCGCCATTCCTCCGCCTTTGGATCACCGATGTGGGGAAGTGCGTCGGGAAGATCAGGATAACGCGTCATCGAGCCATCGGCATTTTGCTGGATGACCTGATGAAGGTACACTGGCTGGTCGAATGCACGCAGCGCATCTGATTGCGATGTCCGTTCGGCAGCGTCGTCGCCTAGCCGCAACTTGAGGGCCGAACTCACCTGGATCTTGCCGACCTTGATTCCCATGGTCTCGAAGCGATCCAGGATCTCGCGAGGGTTTTCATACCCCACCCCGACGTGACAGGTGTCGAAGCAGACACGGATGTGATCGAGCATGATCTCCCGCGCTCGCACCGGGTCGACTCCCAGGCGTTCGGAAAGCAGGGGAACCCCAAGCGGCAACAGCCAATCCTCATAGAACGTCATGAGTTCGGCACAATCACCGAGAACGCCGTCAGGCTCTGGTTCGATATTGAGATGAATGAACTTGCCGTCGGCCTCGCGGACTCGCGCCAATCGCTCCGCCATGAGCACCATTCGCTCCGTGAAAAGCAGCCATGTCCCGCGATCAGCCACGTCGATGAACGGCTTGTACCCAAATGGATTGGTCGAGATGCCGCCATCGATCCCGTCCGGCAGCAACTCCGCCAGAATCTGGATCAATCGCAATGTGTATGCTGCCCGTTCATCCTCTCGCCAATCGGGAGCATGGACTTGAGCCTTCACCTTCTGCCCATGGAACGGTCCGTAGGGAAAGCCATTCATGGTGAAAACGTAGAGACCGTGCTGGTCGAGATACTCATGAAACTTGCTGAGCCGATCGCCAAGCAGAAGTTCAGAACTAGCCTCTCCTGCCAGACGCAACCCCACACCAAACGGTCGATCAGGAGAGAACCGTTGTTTCAAAGGCAGGACGTGCTCTTCGATATTTCGCATGACATCTGGCCACGATATTCCCGGATGCACGTTCAGGCAATATGTCAGGTGATAACGCCCATTTTCCGAGACCCGCACGATCGTGCTCCTTGGGGATGAATACACAGAGGCGGGCCGCTGGCCCGCCCCTTTCTGCGATATGTGCCTGAAACTGTTTTGCCGGCTCCACCGCTAGTCGGCGGCGATGGCCAACGGCTGGTTGAGCTTGAACTTGGGTGATTGCCCGAGAAATGATGCAGGATTCTCGAGTATGACCCGGTTGATCGTGGCCTTGGAGTGACCGCGACGTCGCATCTCCAGCGCAAAATGGGGAACTGCCAGAGGCTCGCTCGGCCCCCAATCACAGGCGGACGCAACACAGATGCGCTCGGTACCATACCGCTCGAACATGTCGACCGCACGGCCTGGAGTCGTCTTCGTGATCGGATACAGCGTCACTCCGGTCCAGAAGCCGTTCGCGAGGATCATGGGCATCGTGTGCTCTTCAGCATGGTCGATCATTACACGGGACGGATCGATTCGCCCATCACCCGCAAGCGTCTCCACGATAACCTTCGTGCCCTTGTACTTGTCCTCAAGATGAGGGGTGTGGACGTGTATCAGCTGGTTATGCTCGAGTGCAAGATTGACGTGGTCCTTGAATGTTTCCAGCTCGTTGCGGGTGACACGATTTAGACCGATCTCCCCGATGCCAAGAACCGTGGGGCGTTCGAGGAATTCCGGAATGATCTCCAGAACCTGACGCGTCAATTCGCGGTTCTCGCCTTCCTTCGGATTCAGGCAAAGCCAGGCATAATGCTGAATGCCATATTGTGCCGCACGCGTTGGTTCGAAATCGGTGATGTGATCGAAATAGTCAGCGAAAACGTCAGCGGAGCGGCGGTCGAAACCTGCCCAGAAGGCAGGCTCGGACACTGCGAGGCACCCGGCAAGCGCCATCTTTTCATAGTCATCAGTGGTTCGCGAGATCATGTGGGCGTGAAGATCAATGTATTCCATGGTATTGCTCTTCCTATCGGATGGACGCGCCGTAGGCGGCCTTGCGATCGAGTTCTTCGAGGAGCTCGATATTCTGATCGCTGAAAATCAAGAGTACCCGCTCGATCCGGCCTGGAACCTGGGAGTTCAGCTCCTGCATCGCGTCGCGCATTGCCAGGATCCTGAAATCATCCCGCCCATCCTCGCTCACTGATCGGTCAAGGCGGTCAAGGAACGCGGCGATGTCCAGAATCTTTGTCCGGGACTCCATGAAGAATTCATCAATCAGATTCTGCTGCGAAAGCGGACAACTCTTGGTATCGTTGGCGATCATGGATATCCTCCTCAGGATTCTGTGCGATGCGTAATGCTTGCAGGTCATGCAAGCGATCGATACTCTTGACGATCAATTGATCGTCCATCTCGTGGACTTCGACACCGTGACCGATGCCGTTCAGAAGCATGATGGTCAGTTCCCCACCCAGATGCTCTCGAAATTCGTTGAGTCCGGCCAACACGGGCCGTTGGCCGGACTCAGTGCTGACGTCATCAAACTCTGGGGCATATATAGGCAATTGGAGCGCCATGAAAACGTCCACGATTCGTTGCCATTCATGTTCGGCTAGCATTCCCGAGAGAAATGCGTAGGTGGAATCAAGTGCGATGCCTATTGCGACCGCCTCACCGTGACGCCAGGTGTAGTTTGATAGCTGCTCAAGCTTGTGAGCCGACCAATGTCCGAAATCCAGGGGTGTCGAAGACCCAAACTCGAAGGGATCTCCACTCGTCGCGATATGCTCGAGATGAAGCTGGGCGCAACGGAAGATCACCCATCGCATGGCATCCATGTCACGCGACACGAGTTTTTCGACGTTCTCCTTGATGAAGGCAAAGAAAGCGGCATCCTTCAGGAGCGAAACCTTTACCGCTTCGGCGATGCCACTACGCCATTCACGATCGGGAAGTTTCGCGAGCAGCGCCATGTCGTTCACAACGGCATAGGGAGGAGCGAATGTCCCGAGGAAATTCTTCTTGCCGAACGCATTCACGCTGTTCTTGACACCCACTCCGGAATCGTCCTGGGAAAGAACCGTCGTCGGTACTCTGGTCAGGCGAACCCCGCGATGTGAGGTCGCAGCGGCATAGCCGACCATGTCGAGCAAGGCGCCACCACCGATCGCGATGATGAACGAATGACGATCGATTCCATGATCGCTGACTGCACGTTGGATATCGAGTACCAGGGAGTGATCGTTCTTCACCTCCTCACCGCCGGACACGAGAATCGGTGATTCGACCAGGTGGGCGACCGTCGAGATGTTCTCGAAGTACGTCTCGATCCGGGACGACAGCTCCGGATACGCATGGCTCACCCCGCCATCCAGGATGCAGAGTACCTTAGTGACCGATTGTCCTGAATGTGATGTACACAATTCTCCGATGATGGAATTGCCCGGGTCGAAAATCTGTTCCGAGAAGAGCACCGGGTATGAATAGGTCGCCTGTACGCTCTGGTAGATCGTTTCTACCGCACGCTTGTCCATGTCTATATTCCCTTTAGAGGCCCCAATGAATACGATTCGGGTCTATCCGTGTCAGGCCAACGCTGTATCTTCACCGCAATGCGCCTGCCTGCCAACCCGTTGGGAACGAGTCTCGCGAGAAACAGGCTGGCTGGGGCACACGATGGGGATGTCCTCAATCACGTCACGGAGGGCCAAATGCGTTTGCTTGGACCAACCGCCATGCCGATGCAAGGATGAGAATGGTTGCCGTTCTCGGAAAATGGTCCGGCCCCGGTAGAGCCGGCATGTCCAATTCTGGGATGTCAGTCGAACCACTTGCACCCGGCGAGCAGCGACCAACCTGCAAGTACATTATATTCGCATGCTGCAATCCAACGATTCGAGCAACTTCCGGCCCTGTGAAAGCTGTGCTCGGATGTTCTGGTCGTGAGCGGCTCGTGATCAGCGGGAAGGTGAAAGCATCGCGAGAAATCGATGCGCGGCGGTGACGAAGGGCCATTCGCTCTGATATTCAGTGCGGTAGTCTATGCTTAGGAATCATCTCCCAGTCGAGTGAACAGCATTTCGCCTGTGTCGTGCTTCCTGGTCCCTCTCAGGATGTCTTGACGGTCGCATTTCAGGGAGCGACCGTGCTGCACAACCTTCACACCGCGAGATCTCCCCACAGTGACGAAAATGGCGACACATGAAGCTGTCCACCGGCCAGCGACCGCATATCTTGGCGATCAATCACTCTCCTGACGTCCTTCAACTCCTGAAGGAACTCCTCATGGAAGAGGGTTACAAGGTGACCCTTCGCTCTCACCTCGACCGGGACCTGCCAGAAATCAACCTCATTGCTCCTGATCTGATCATCATCGACTACATGTGGGCAACCACTGACGATAACTGGTCTATGCTGCAACTCTTGCGGTTGAACACGGCCACCCGCGAAACACCCATCGTGCTCTGCACAGGCGCAATCAAGGAAGCAATCAGCCTCAATGAGCATCTGAGAGAGACGAACATCGATGTGGTACTCAAACCCTTCGACATCGATCGCCTCCTGAAAATCATAGCTGGTGCGATCGAACGCCACTCAAAGCAGGAAGAAAGCACCGATCCGGTTGAACAGTAGGCCGGGCTTAAAATGTACATGGCTAACGGAATGGTGACATCCATTCCTCATGACTGGTGCCAAATGGATGCTTCTGACATGCCGCTCGCCGATAAACCACCTGCCTTAAGCCAGCATGACCGTGCTGTCGCCATCTATGAACTGCGCAATGCGCTTACGGTCATCCGCGCCTTCGGTCAATTAACTCAACGTCGCCTCGATCGCCTTGGTGCTCTAGACCCTGAAATTGGTACAAAGGCAATGTCAGAGATCACTCTCGCTACCGGGCGCGCTGACGCGGCCTTGCGCCTGTTGGAAAACAGTCTGGACGTGTGACGACGGTTGGGAGTATGTGGGGGGCATGCCCTCAAGTCGAGAACCAGTTGATCCACATGACCACAGCCACGTCTGTTGGGTGATAATAACGCCTGCGCCTCTTAGGTAAATCAGGAACATGGTGTTCCAACCGTCAGGTGACTAAGCCAGCCATTGATCTTCGTCCGGATTATCCGAACTCTCTGCCAGACTGCACACGGCACTACCCTGGTTGAACCATGCCATTGCTTGGTACGGCCGACTTCCGGTTCCTGCCCGGTACCGCGCGTCGAGCGCGCAACCAGAAGGATGCTCCGGGCGAGTCTCCAAGCTCACCCATCGCTATCCGCTCGGCCTTCTGCTCTTTTCGTCGCAGGTAGTAGAGCGTCGATGCAATGATGGTGATCGGGTAGGACACGGCGAATATGAAACTCGAGATATACCCCGCATTGTCGAGCGACACCGCATGCAGCAGAAACAGGACCAGACCCACGATTGGCCCAGGCAGTCCCGAAACGAGCGTGACAAGTACCGCCATCCCGAGCGTTCGAAGCCAGTCCCCCTTGATCATGTCCCTGCTGACTTGCCGGGCCGATCTTACCCCGGCCTTGTCGAGCAGGATTGCATGGGGTGAATACGCCCACTGCACCTGACGATACAAGGCAAGCGGGATCAAAACAATCGTCACCGACTTCAAGATCGCCACTGCATAGTTATACAGAAGCGCCCCCAGGATAGTCGGTATCTTGCGCGTCGAGTCGCGGAGCGAACGATAAAAATCCGTCTGCTCATCCGACTCGATTTCCCGGGTTGCCTCGATCACTCCGGGAGCAACCAAACCCACCAGCATGAACTGCAACAGAAAACTGATTCCCCCGTTGTCGATAATTGTCGACAATGACGCCGCCTGATCGGCATCGGAGGAAACCCGCCGTATAACGACCGAATCATGCAGAAACTGCTGAAACCATGTTGTGAACGCCGCCACGGCAAGCAGCAGAACGGACGACAGCAAGAATATCCGCCAGTTTCGCGCGTACAGCCGGATCGCTCTCGTCAGGTACGTCCTCGTCAGGAACGTCGAAAGAAGCAGGAGCGTGATCGCGGTGCCGATCAACCCCAGGAAGAGCTGGGGCGCGAGTTGGACCCGCTTTGCCAGATTGCCTCCCAATGTCGACACCGTGCAGAAGAAATCGCCAGGTCCGATTCCAAATGTGCTCGTGCGCGGCACGGGATAGCTCGCCAGGCGGAGATCATCTGTCCAGCCGATCGAATCCTTCCAGCGGTGCGAGATGTTTGGGCTCAACGGTGCGTTGAACTGCCAGGCATGGTATTCGCCCCAACGCCCTTTGAAGAGGGCCCAGGCGAACGGCCCATTCGGATCGATTTTCTGAGGAATCACGATCGCCTTCAGCGTGAACTTCGTAAGATCTGCCTGAGACTGATCGCATCCAAAACCAGAACCATCTTCACCCCATGCCAGCCAAACCGCGTCTCCATAATAATCAGCGTGCGATCCTTCTGCTGGATAGGTGACAAGGTGTCCATCATCGAGTTGGACGTTATCGTCATCGATATCGGCGTTCTCGCCACCGCTGTGCTGAGCGTAGGACAGCATGCTGGGATCCTGACCCAACGCTTCCTCAACTGTATTCGCATCGAACGTCAGCTGGATCATTTCCCAATCGGATTCGTGGCTGTTGTTGTAATTATCGAATGCGTAGTAGAACCAGTATTGCAAGGCAAGCTTCCCCGGTCGATCTGCCTGTGTTGCGAATCGGGCGTATACGGAGGGAGTCAAGCCAAGCTTGGCGATTCGTGCGCGAGACCACTGCTCATAGCCACAGCCCGGATCGAGTGAGTCGCCAGGAAGATCGAGATAATATTCATGGTTGGTGTCGACCAGATCCTGAGCGGAAGGACCCACCTTCACAACCGGATCCTGCGTCTCGCCAGCTCGCTTGTGACGTCGTAGCTTGACCTCGGGATTGTTAAGCGTGATATCCACAGAAATTGGGACATAGCGCTCGCCTACGTCGCTGCACTCTTTTGGTTGCGTTCGAAGGTAGGCAATTGGCACGAACTTGTCAGCCAAGGCCTGCTCCGCAACCGAAACGGTGGTCGATGAACCCAGCGGTGAGGGTAGTGTTTCGCCTTCTGAAACGGGGCTGCTCACGGCAGCAGGAGTAGTAACGGGGGCGGACGATTGTTGTGCCGCCGATGCCACGAGCGGGACAGTTGCGGCCAATGCCAGGAGGAAGAGAAAGAGCATTACCTTCGCAAGTCGCATGGTCGTCTTCACTGGTGGCTCCATGAATTCGGCTATTGAGGAATAGAACATCAACAAAGACCACGCAACATCCCAGATCGGAAAACCAATCGCATTCGACGTCCTGGGACCGTACGAGCAATCAGGTGTTTCCCGGCTCTGAGTGATGCGAGAGATCCCAAAGGCACGTGAGTCAGAAGACAGGACGATTGTCGAAATATCACGAATCGGCAAGCCCTGGTCCAGCTTGGTTGTGACACATCATAGAATTCAGTAATTGCCAGAAATGTACTCGCCTGCACGGATGCATTCATGTTTTCCAAGACACGGAGCTTTGGTTTGGGCGTCGCTCATGGATAAGGGAGATGAAGCCAAGCTGGATTCGGTTTCCCAATCCCAGCTCGGCGCGAAATTCACGATCTGGGACTAGAAGGAGTCGAAGACGTGGTCGAGGTCATGGTGAACCTTACGGATGCCGGTTCGAACATCATCCAATCCTGCGTTGACGTCATTGTCGGTTGAACTCAGGACATGATCGATCTTGTGATCGAGATCGTCGAGATCATGCTGAATGTCCCGATACGCACGCTTGACTTCAGTTGCGGAATCGCCCGGAAGCTTGTCGGCAGCATCCAGCTTGGCGGAAACCGCGTCGAAGTCCTTCTTGATCGAATCGTAGGAATCACGAGTCGCAGCAGTAACCTTCGAGCCGAAATCATCGACGAGCTTCTTCGCATCATCGTATGACGTTCGAACATCTTTCTTTGCCTTGGCGAGAGCATCACTGTCTGCCGCGAATGCCGCAGGGGCACTCATCCCCAAGCCTACGGCAGAGAGGACCAGGCCCGCTCCAGCACCGCGCTTCAAGAGGTTTCGTCGTCCAAGTCCCGGAGCGTCGTTAGCCATATCGTCTCTCGACCTTTCTCTACTATGAAGTTTCCAGCCCTGTGGGGCACAAAAGGGATCTCACGTACTACCATATCGGAACCTATTGGTATAAGCCAAGGATAAATTTCTATCGGGGATCGATCCGAACGAGAAACACCCCACTGTGAGGGCTGAGCGAACAAAAATACTCCTTCCACCTTTGCTCCTCAGCCACGTCGCATGACGGTTTAGCGCCATTCCATCCCAGAGAGCCGGTAGTTTCTTCTAACAGCCGGGACAAACGAATCCTTCACCAGCCCCTGCTCTGCAATACCTGCCATACCTGCCATAGAGGTATGGGAAGCTGGTCGGGACACCAATAGAGTTGCCGGACAGTTCTCCATAGTCGTCTACCGCACCACGATACCGGGGCGCCTCCTCGTTCCCTCGATCCCGCTCTCCGTCTAACGAGCTTTACGTGTATCGGCGTGGAGTGTCAAGGACGTTGGCAGGCTGGAAACACCTTCCTGAATTCCGGCAGGTGTAGGCAGCGGCAACGGAAACGATGCGATCCTGACCGAGCGTCAAGGGCTAGTCGGGTGACTGGCACCGGCGCTCGCTTGGCTGTCCGCCGCGCTCCGCGTGCGGACGATCCCCCAGCCGACAAGCACTGCCGCCACAACGGTGAGTACGAGGCCAGAGATCGTGACTGCTTCCTGGAATTCCGCGGTTTGTTGCGTGCTCCAATTCGATGTGGCGATGTCGCCGGTGAACAGCGCTGCAAGGATGGCGCCAGTGACGGCGATGCCTACGCCGGAAGCGACTTCGGTTGCCGTGTCGGTAAGCGCCGCGCCGATCGTGGTCCGGTTCTCCGGCAGACCACGGAGCACGTTGTTCCCGGCGACAACGCCGACCACGCGCATCCCGGCGGCAACAAGTACGAGTGCGATCGCGACCCACACGTATCCGAAACGGCTCAGCAGACCGAAGACGGCGAGCCCAAACACGACCGCCGCGGCACTGAGCCATGCGGCCCGGTCGAGACCAACTCGTTGCACGAACGGATTGACGAACGAGCTGCCCGCGACGAGGACAACGACCTGCGGCAGCGTCCCGATGGCAGCGAGTGCGGGCGTCCACCCCCAGGCGAACTGCAGCTGCAACGTCACCATGTAACCGAGGCCGGCAGTCGCCAGCCCGGCGGCGGCCTTATAGGCCAAGCCGCTGGAAACGAGCGGGCGAGCAACGAGCTCCAGGTCGAGAAGCGGGTAACGGGCCGAGCGCTCGCGGAGGAAGAAGAGAATCGCCCCCACGACGGCCGTTGCGGTGACTGTCCATGGCGCCCATGAGCCGGTGCCTTCGTTCACGAACAGTGTCGGTGCGACGAGCGCGAGCACGATCGTCGTCGTGCCCAGTACCGCACCTGCACTATCTACCGGATCGCGGTGAAGCTCGGCGGCCTCGTCCGCAGCGATGCCGACCCGCACACCGATGATCGCGAGCACGGCGATCGGCACATTCACCAGCAGCAGGACTTGCCAGGGAGCGATCGCGAGCACGAAGCCACCCGCTGTTGGACCGATCGCCATGCCGACCAGACCAACGGTCGAGATGAGCGTGATCGCTCGGATGCGCAGGCCGTCCTCGTCGAACAGCCGAAAGGCCAGCGCCATGGACCCTGGAGTCGTCATCGCTGCTGCGATGCCCATCACTGCCCGGACGACGATCAGTTGCTCCGCAGTGGTGACGAACGCGGTCGCCAGACTCGCAACACCAAGCAGCACCAGACCGATGAGCATGATCCGTCGGCGGCCGGACCGGTCGGCTATCGCGCCGAACACCAGCATCAACCCGCCGAACACGACCACGTACGCGCCCGTTACCCACTGCAACGCGATGGTCGATGCGTGCAAGTCGCGTCCGATTGTAGGCAGCGCGACGTTCAGGATCGAGTTGTCCAGCATAACGTAAGAACCGGGCTGGAAAGCTGGTCGGATACACCGTGACCGTTAGCCTTCCCAGTCCGGGCGGAGGGCGCGGGAAGAGGCACACAGTAGGCACGTACCGCCTGAAGAGCGATGCCGACGCCGCCGAACGGCAAGCGCAAGACGAAATACGCCGGGGCACGTTCCAGCCGGTACCACCGCCAACGCCGAACGTACTCACCGTAAGTGAACTGCTTACCACTTGGCTGGAGGGGCACAAGGCCAAAAGCAATACTCTAAAGCAATACGAGATCGCGATTCGCCGCCATATGATCCCCGCCTTTGGCGAGATGTCCGCAGGCGAGTTGGACGGGCAGTTCCTTCAGCGGACCTACAACGAATGGGAGAAGCTCGCCAGGGATAAAGGTGGGAAGGGCGCGGATACCATCCGACGGTGTCACATCATTTTGAATCAGGCCTACGAACAAGCGCTCACGTGGGGCACAGTCAGCCGCAACCCCACGCTTGGCGTAAAGCACGCCTCGCCTAACCCGCGCAAGGCGCAAATCCTCACGGTGAACCAGGCGCAAGAGCTTGTCATGGCGATGGATGCTCACCCACTACGGACATATTTTTATCTAGTGCTCTTCCAAGGTATGCGACGCGGGGAAGCGCTGGGGCTGCGCTGGAGCGACGTCGACCTCGACCGGGGAATTGCGATCATCCAGCAGACCATCACACCGGACTTCGCCAATAAAGGACGGACACAGATTGGTGATACCAAGACTGTCGCCGGCACCCGCCGCGTGCGCCTCTCACCCGAAACCGTCGCCGCGCTGCGGGACCAACGCCCGCATTGGCTTCGGCGCAAGCTGGCAGCAGGCAAGATGTGGGGCATATTGGATCTGATTACTTGCACGAACACTGGCGAACCGATCACACCGAACCATGCCGACGCGGCGTACCGGACGCTGCGACGCATAGCAGCGATGCCCGATACCATTCGCCTACACGATTTGCGACATACGCACGCCTCATTTCTGATCGCCGCCGGAGAGAATCCGAAGGTCATTCAGGAACGGCTCGGACATAAGCGCGTCTCGACAACGCTGGATATTTACGGGCATCTGATGGAGGACATGCAGGATACCGCTGCTGACGCGATGGGGAAACTCATTTGGAGTGGCAAGACGATTACTGGAAAGTAACACATCGAGAAGCCCGCTCACCGGCGACATCCGGTAGCGGGCATAGCACCCGACCGAAATGGAGTCGAATACGTGAGCAGTGTACCAGACAAAAAGCGAGTGGGACGTGGCTTTAAAGGGCTGCGCGAGAGATACGTACGTAGGGCTGAGTTTCTTCTCAAGGGACCAGAATATTGGGAACGAGTTCAGGAAATTAGAACCGTTTGGAATCATAAGTACCCTGAGTGGCCGATAACGATTGAAGAGAACATCCACCCTCAATCGCCAAGTTCGATGTTTAAACAACTAATGAGAGACGTAGAAACTGACTTTGCATACAGAGATGAACATGGCTTCAGCAATGTCGATCGTGACCGCCGCGCCGAGGAGGCAAACTCCGAGTGGCTGGAACTGGTTGCGCGATTGGCGACAGACTTCTGGCCCCCGGAAGACTTTCCAAATCCTTACACGGATACTTCACATCCCGCTACACATTTTGTAGAAGCCACGCTTTATGCAGAACAATGGAGCTTGCTGAAGTGGCTACGCTTATCCGAGCAAATTCAGGAGATGGTACAAGAATTCCCAGAGCTTCTGTCAATCTACGAACCGGAAAAATTTAATGTGTTCTTTCGTGACTTTCGTCTCAGCCCAGAGCCACTGAGGCGTCTCGAGTCTACACCGATCAACGCTTATGGCTTGCCTAAGAACCAGAATTACTACCTGCCAATCTTCCCCGGAATGACGGCGAATGACATCAGGCAAGCAGCGCCGGCCATCGCCGAGTGGGTTGAATCGCATTTTGCAGGCAGGATGCCTGAAGATCGAATGGTTGCGCTGGCCGATGATGGCCTGACTCACCAGGCAATCGCAGACCGGCTAGGCGTGGACAGAAAAACTGTGGGCGACGTGCTGCGCAGTGCATCGCATGTTACTTCGTTACCAAATCTTAACATTACATAGTCGCCTGAATTTCACTTATTAAGCACCCCCATTCCATCGCATCCTGAGATAGCAGTCCCGACGCTCATCGCCTGCAACCGACTGCATGCACGTGATGAGCACACGCTTACTCAATGGAGCGATACCTCATGGTTGCTAAGCCAACTAATGCCTCACCGCGTGACCTGCTCACACTTGACGAACTCGTTGAGCTGACCGGTTGGAAGAAGACGAAGACGTACGGGGATGCGAAGGCGGGAACGCTCCCCTTTCCAGTGCTGCGTAATGGCCGCCGCTACTACTTTTCACGACGGGCCTATGAAGCGTGGCGAGATGGCAAGACCGGCACGACGACGTCCGATTCCGCAGCTTGAAGACATGGCAAAGCCCGCCGGGCAGCGAACCGTGGCGGGCTTTGCGCTGTAGAGGTTACCTATGGTCAGTATGAACGGAGAGACGCTCTCCCACAAGCACCTGGCAGAGTTGCGCGCGTCGGCAATCAGTGACAACCTCATCGCCGAACGCGGCTACGAGACGATCACGAATCCGAAAGCGTTACCGCCGCAGTTTACCGGCAAACAGGCAGCGCTGCACTGCTTGCTGATCCCGATACGCGACGTGACAGGCGATATCGCCAATTTTCAACTTAAATCGGATAATCCCCGCAGCGATGCCAAGGGCAGGCCGATTAAATACGAGACGGCCGCCAATGGCCGAATGTGTATTGACGTGCCTGCAAGCGTTCAGCAGTACCTCCGCGATCCGGATGTGCCGCTGTGGATCACCGAGGGTTGCAAGAAAGTCGATAGCGGACTAAGCCACGGCATTTCCTGCATTGTGGGACTGCTGGGAGTGGATGGCTGGTCCAGCTGTGGAATGGCCCTCCCCGATTGGAAGGAAATCGCACTGCGTGGCCGTCGTGTCCTGATCGCGTTCGATTCCGACGTGATGACGAAAGGATCGGTCCGCGCTGCCCTGGAGCGGCTCGCCCGATGGCTGGAGATGCAGCAGGCAGAGGTGCGCTACCTTGTGATGCCTGACCTTCCGAACGATGGGAAGGGAACTGAGATGGCGCCCCCTGCAAAGTGTGGCCTTGACGACTGGTTCGCGTCCGGGAAGAACCTGCTTGACCTGGACGCGTACGTCGTTGAAACGATGCCCGGTTCGGAGATGGAGTGGGAGCCGCCCATTCCCCTGGACACCCTGACGGGGCCGGAACCGCCGCCGGATTCATTCCCGGAAACCGTGCAGGCGACCATCGACGCAATCGCCACGTCAACACAGACACCAACGGGATTGGGGGTAGTTGTGGCTTTGGGAGTTCTTAGCGCCGCCGCCCGTGGTCGTTACGAGGTGTACTTGCCTCAGCATCGCTACGGTGAACCGGCAGTGCTGCATCTAGCCGCCGTGATGGGTCCCGCCGAACGCAAGACCGCCGTCTTCAATTTCCTGACTGATCCCCTGAGTGCATGGGCAAACGAGCGCAGGCTGTTGGAGGCGATTCCTGTTGCTGAATGGAAGTCGAAATACGAGGTGCTCGATAAGCGACATGCTGCGGCTATCTCCGCGGAGGCCAATGGACCACGCAAGGGCAAAGATGGCGCCTTGGCAGTTAACGCGGCAACCCTCGAACGCGACCGCAAGAACGCGCTACAGGAACTGCAAGATCACCTCAAGGCGGTTGTCTATCTCACGACGCTCCTGGCAGACGACGTGACGAACGAGCGCCTGAAGGAACTGATGGTGCAGAATCGTGGCGCAATCGCGATTGTCGCCGATGAAGGAACGTTTTTTGAAGTGATGGCGGGCCGCTTTTCCGATGGGGCAAGGCTGGAAACGATCCTCAACGGGCACACTGGTGGCAAGATCGACATGCAGCGGCGAACGGGTCCGCCTCTGTTTTGGCCGCGCGGTTATTTGACTATCGCGCTGGCAGTGCAGCCCCACGTGATTCATGCGTGGGGCACCACCAATGGCGTTGTTGGGAAAGGCGCTGCTGCGCGGCTCATGGCCGTGTTCCCGCCGTCACTAGTTGGCGGTCGCGACCATGACGCGCAGCCGGTTGCCGACAACGTGCTTGACGCTTGGGCTGCACTGGTTCGCAAGGTGCTGGACTACGAACCGAGGCGACCTGAAGACAGTGCCGGATATCCGCTGCCGTGCAGGCTTGCGCTGTCTACCGGCGCGTATGCGCTCTGGCGAACGCATTGGGAGCAGGTGGAACGCAACCTCAGGCCGTTTGGTGCATACAGCGAGATCAAGGAATGGGCCGGAAAACTGCACGGGGCAACGTTGCGGATTGCTGCGTTACTGCACATCGCGAGCGAGGACGAACCCGACGTTTTCAAGATCAGCGAGATCACGATGCGCCGAGCAATCGACCTTTCGCTATGGCTGGCAGACCACGCCATCATCATGCACCGCGTGATGGCATCGCCGACCGGGCAGAGTGAAGCACGGCAAGTGCTTGAGGTCATTCAACGCCTGGCGAGTGATACCGGCAACCTGACCCGCTCTGACCTGCGCAAGGCGATTCGTGGAAGAACGGCCTTCGCACAAGCACGTGACTTGAATGCACCGCTCGCACTGTTGCAGGAATACGGTTGGATTCGCATCACGAAGCTGGAAACCGGCGCCCGTCCATCGGAGATCATTTTCCTGAATCCCTGCCAATCCATACCAGAAATGCCAGAAACCCTGATTGAAGACAGTTCTGAGGGCATAACTGGGATTTTTGGCATGGATTCCAGAGAACCGCAGAGAAATACACCGACCCCGATTCGGGGTGAACCGCTCGCGCCAACCGGCACAGGCGGCTACTTCGAGGAGGAACTCTGATTATGGACGTTCTCGAACTGCTCCGTCGCGTGTATGTGGCGGGTGCTATCGTCTTGCTGACCGATCACGGCATGATCAAACTCTGCGGGCGTCGGGTCCCCGATAACATGCGGCAGGAGCTGCTAAATTCGAAGTCAGAGATCATCTCCACCTTGATCAGCCAGGATATTGGTGCGATCGATCCAGGCTACAGCGGCGCACGACAGTACGTCGTCCCGACCACGTGCATGGCCGGAAATGCTTGTCACCACCTGGGGCCATGCAGCCGGTTCTTGATGTATTGCCCCTGCGATCCCAAGGAACTGCCTGACGACGGAAAGCAGGACTGAGTTGGCACCCCAAACAAGAGGCACCGAGATGGCGGTCTCCAGACTGCTGGAGGCGGTTGTGTTAAGTGGAGCGTCCCGTGCACCACCTTCCGCTGTGCGGGAATCGGTTTCGCGGCGTTGGTCAGGTGTCGCAGAAGAGGAGCATGCGCGCTCGGTGAACATATGCCTGAGGCCAGATTTTCCCAAGATTGTTATTACACGCGGAGGACTATCCGGAGATGTAGTGCCTGCCCCTTGCCAGTCAACAGGCGCCCTAAGGCCAACGGACGGCGAACGGACGTTCACCAACGCTCTCGCCCTTCCGACCGAGATTCGAACGCCAGTCGAACACGTCGCAAATATCGATGGCACCCAAGGAGTGTCTCTGATTCGGCCTATCGCGGATGTGCTCAGACGAACCTGATACGCATCTTTGCTAGCGTGCGAGTGGGCATGATCGAAGCGGGCGCCGGTTCAAGAGCCAGTGGTGCTTATATTCATGGGCAAGGACTCAATCTTATGAACGACATGGAGCCGCATGGATCCAACGACATGCAAATAACGCGTCAATGCACAGCGACGAGCAAGCGCACGGGTCAGCGCTGCCACAAATCTGCGATGATCGACCGCAACGTCTGTCGAATACACGGCGGCAAGACTCCAAGGGGCGTTGCGTCTCCGCACTTTCGTCACGGACGCTATTCGATTTTACTTCCAGCTCGACCGAGGTCCCGTGTGACGACCAACCTCAATGAGGTTCCGGAAGACCGACGATGCGGAGCGAAAACGCGTGCGGGCGAACCTTGCAGGAACTGGGGCATATCACCAAGTGGCCGCTGTCGCATGCACGGAGGCAAGTCTTACGGTGGCATCTCCTCACCAACGTTCAAGCATGGTTGGTACTCCCGGTATTTCCCGTACACTTTCATGCGACGACGGATAGAAATCCAAGAGCGCAGAGATCGCTACGTGGAGGGCCGCATGGCTGAGATACGAGCTGATCGTGCAGAACGGGAAGCTCGAGAGAAGGCCAAGGCAGATCGGTTACGTCAATCATTTGAGCGGGATGGAGGCATCGGCTTGCTCATCCTCTGCTTGAGTGAGCACGGTTTCGACGACGAGGGGCGCAAGGCTGATGCACCGGATCAGTGACGTCTTAGTTGAATTGAGCGATCGATCGTTTCGTACGCGTTGGACACCCCATGCACCGTTGGTAACCCCATGGAGAGCCACTTCGAAATCAAGTCGCTCCCCCAAGGTTAATAGTCACCCTGTCGCCAAACAGACCCGCATTTGCTTTTCGACGCATAGCCAACAAAGTATGCTTCCCCTGATTGACGCATCAACAATTGATTGCCAGTAGACCACGACGTTGCCGCAATCGGCCGAATACGGGCCGCGGACAGCGCAGTCCGTTCTTGCGGGAATCTGGTTTGGCCGCATTTATTCGATCAACGTCCCGTAGAATCAGCAGCAAGGGTAATGTCTTGGCGGAATCTGGAATCCTGGCCGTTCCTGAAATCGGCCAAACGGCGAGGGTTCGAAATAGGCAATGGGCTGTCTCCGATGTGCGCAGGAACGCTCTGGGAGACGAGTCGAGCCACCTCATCGATCTCGTTTCAGTCGAAGATGATGCCGAGGGTGAAACCCTCCAGGTCATCTGGGAATTGGAGCCAGCAGCGGCGGTGTTAGCCCACGGCACGCTGCCGGAAGTCGATGGCTTCGATCCTCCCGAGCGCTTGCAGGCTTTCCTCGATGCCGTGCGTTGGGGATCGATCGCGAGTGCCGATTCCCGCCAACTGCAGGCACCGTTTCGATCCGGGATCACGATTGAGGACTATCAGCTTGTTCCGCTGAACCGCGCGTTGCAAATGGCACGTGTAAATCTCTTGATCGCTGACGATGTCGGACTGGGCAAAACCATTGAAGCTGGTCTCGTCGCCGTCGAGCTGATCCTCCGGCACCGCGCTCGCACCGTTCTGATCGTGTGCCCCCCTTCACTCCAGGTCCAGTGGCGAGACCAAATGAAGGACAAGTTCGGACTCGATTTCCGCATCGTGGATCGTGAATTGTTCCGCACGGTGCGACGCGAATTCGGCATTCACGTCAATCCCTGGACTCACTTTCCACGCTTGATTGTTTCAATCGACTTTCTCAAGCGCTCAGAGCCTATGCGGCTAATGCGTGACACATTGCCCTCTGGCGAGGAGAACCGCTTCCCCCGCCGCTTCGACCTGCTCATCGTTGATGAGGCGCACAATATCGCCCCGTCCGGAACAGGCAAGTACGCGACGGATTCCGGCCGGACCAAGGCCATTCGAGAACTTGCGCCCCATTTCGAACATCGCCTGTTCCTGACCGCGACCCCGCACAACGGCTTTCCGGAGAGTTTTTCAGCCTTGCTTGAGCTTCTCGATGATCAGCGCTTCGCTCGCGCAGTGCCTCCCGATGCCCAGCAGCGCGACCAGGTCATGATCCGCCGACTGAAGACGGATCTTCTCTACGCCTCCAACGGAACTCGTCGGTTTGCCGAGCGGGAAGTATCTGAACTCCAGGTTCAATTCACCGCAGATGAGGAGGCCGCTTACCGAAACCTCCAGGAGTATTTCGATCTCCGACGACGTCGCGATGATCAAACTCGCGCCCAACAGGTATGCCTGGAATTTGTCCTCAAGACGCTGAAGAAGCGTTTCTTTTCATCACCCGCGGCCTTTGCCCGTACGATCGAACAGCACCTCCGCACCGTTGAACATGCCATGAACCGATCGGCACACTCACCATCGCAGACGTTGCTGGACCATGAACTTGAGCAACTTTTCGCCGAGTTCGATGACCGGATGGAATTCGCAGAGGGTGAAACAGACGAAGTACCCGGTAAGGATTCGAATGTCTCGCAAATGGATGCGTCCGATGCTCTAGCCGGAGGACTCGAATTGGCGGCATCTGCCTTACCAATCATCACCTCGGATGCGCTGTCCTTGCTGAAGAACCTGCGGACGTGGGCGCAGAATGCTGAGGAGCAACCGGACAGCAAGGCTAAGCAACTTCTCCGCTGGTTGAACGAGCACGTCCGCGACTGCGATGAGCGCGTGATCATCTTTACGGAGTACCGCGACACGCAAAAATGGCTAGCCGGTTTACTGGCCAGCCACGGATTTCTGGCCGACGGTCAGACTGAGTTAGTTCACGGTGGTCTTGACTGGGCCGAGCGGGAGCGAATCAAGGCCGCGTTCCAGGCAGACCCCGAACAAGCACCAGTCCGGATTCTGCTCGCAACGGACGCCGCTTCAGAAGGATTGGATCTGCAGAACTATTGTCACCAGGTCATTCACTTCGAGATTCCATGGAACCCCAACCGGCTCGAGCAGCGGAATGGCCGGGTCGACCGGCACGGTCAACATGCTCCAAAGGTCTTCATCCATCACTTCGTCGGTTCGGGATACGCGTCACGGGGCCAAGGTGACCAGGTCAGCCTTGGGAACGATCTTGAATTCCTTGCGCGGGTTGCTCGAAAGGTTAACCAGATTCGAGAAGACCTCGGGAGCACCGGCCCAGTGTTATCGTCTCGGGTTGAAGATGTCCTGCTCGGTCAGATACGTGGAAGTCGCTCGCTCGATGATATTGGCAGCGACGATCGGACCAAACAGGCAAGGGTGGCAACACCTTCGGACCGGTCTGTTAATTCAGAGATCGAACGGGCGATGGAGACAATGGTCCAGACCCGTGAAGATCTGAACTTGAGTCCGGAGCGTGTTCAGGCAGCCGTGTCGGAAGCACTGATCCTCGCCGGAGAACTGCCATTGCAAAAGATCTCCTTGCCCGAAGCCGACGGCCGCACTGTACCCGCCTGGAAGGTTCCTCATTTCACCAAATCCAGTTGGCGCTCGGCACGTGAAGGATTGGATCACCCCTACTCTGGCGTTGAGAGACCGATCGTCTTCGATCACAACGTCGCCAAACGTCTTGGTGATCGTGTCGTGCTTGCGCATCTGCGACACCCATTGGTCGAGCGGAGTCTCCGATTTCTGCGCGCCGCGGTGTGGGGCAACCAGGCGCACGTCGATCTCCATCGAGTGACCATCCGCGTAGTCCCGGATGACGCGATCGACTCAATTGCTGTGACGGCCTACGGTCGCATGGTCGTGACGGGTGGCGATGGTCAACGGCTACATGAGCAGATCATCAGCGCAGGAGGCCGTTTGCGCGAAGGACGTTTCGCGAGGATGAATGTCGGTGACGTAGACAGTGCATTGAATGCTCCGGCATTAGGCATCCCGGTTCCAGAATCGAAGCGGTCCAAATTCATTGAACAGTGGGCCGGCATCCGGGACAGCCTGAACAGCGCGCTTGAGAACCGCCAGCAGCAACGGACAAACAACTTGCAAACGGCTGTAGCAGCTCGCCGCGATACCGAGGTCGGCGCGATGAACCTTGTTCTGAGCGAACTGGAGGCCTCGATCCGACGGCAATTGATCCAACTGGATGGCAATCGACAGCTCTCGCTCTTCGAAACGTATTCCGACAGGGAAAAGGACCAGTTCAGGCGTGACCGTGAATTCCTGCAACGACGCCTCACGACAATTCCCGACGAATTGGCGCGCGAAGTGATGACCATCCAGGATCGCTATGCCAATACGCAACCACGGCTCTTCCCGGTTGCCATCGTCTGGCTTGTGCCGCAGCGCGAATTACTCGCCTGAAAGGATCGGTAAACATGGCGCGTGGTCTCACCTCCGTTGCTCGTCATCATGCTGAGTGGTTGGCTCTCATTGACATTGCTGGCCCATTTCTCGATCTTGGCATTCTCACCGATATATTCCCGCAGGGCCTCGATGGGGCCGCCGATGATGGACCTCAGCGCCGCCGGCTGCAGATGCTCTACGAAGCGCGTCTTTCGACCCCAAAGCGCAACCGGCCCGAACTGGAAACGGTCTGGTTCTCAACCGTCCTGCGCGAGGTATTGGAGTGGCCCGAATCCCACATCCGCGAAGGGCAAGCGATACCTGCGGGTATCGAGGCGCGAATGCTGGAACATGGGGAGACGCTCCGGCCGGACCTCGTGCTGATGGATCGCGAGCGGAAGCAACCGCTCGTGCTCGTCAGCCGGTTTGCGCCAGATCAGGATCTCAATAAACCTGTCGAGGATCAGCGGTGGGCCGAGACTCCGGCGAACCGGATGGTTGAGCTTCTCCATCAAACCCAAAACACGCTAGGTTTGGTCACCAACGGTGAGTCATGGATGCTCGTCAGTGCACCGGCCGGCCAACCGTCGGGTTTCACGTCATGGTTCGCCAATCTCTGGTTTGAGGAACATGTAACGTTTGTCGCGTTCCGCGCACTGCTCGGTCAGCGTCGTTTCTTCGGTGTGACGGACGAGCAGACACTACCTGCCCTGCTCGAACAGAGCCGAGATGCCCAGACCGATGTCACGATTCAGCTCGGCGGCCAGGTTCGCGAAGCAGTGGAACTGCTCGTCGCCGGTATCGATCGCGCCGACGCCGACAAGCAGGGCCGATTGCTCCAGGGCATTGCGGAACCTGTCGTCTATGAGGCCGCGCTGACCGTGATGATGCGGATCATCTTCCTGCTCTACGCGGAAGATCAACAGCCGCCGCTCTTCGGCGACAACGAGATCTACGACCAGAACTATTCGGTGTCCGGTCTCTTTGCGCGATTGCGCGAAGCACGAACCCAGGACATCGAGGCGGTTCTCGAGCAACGAGAAGATGCCTGGAGCCAGCTGCTCGCGGCATTCCGGCTCGTCTACGGTGGCAGCGCGCACGACCGCATGCGTCTGCCTGCCTATGGTGGGTCGCTTTTCGATCCTGATCGCTTCCCGTTTCTGGAAGGACGAATCAAGGGATCCGACTGGCGTGAAGATCCCGCCGAACCGCTTGGCATCAACAACCGCGAAGTGCTCCACATGCTGGAGGCGGTGATGCTGCTCGAAGTCAAGGTCGGGAGGACCGAGCGCGAATCGCGACGTGTCACCTTCCGCTCACTCGACGTCGAGCAAATCGGGCACATCTACGAGCAATTGCTGGAGCACACCTGCAGACGTGCCGACGAGGTCGTTCTTGGTCTCACTGGAACCACGGTGAAGGGCGTCAAGGTAGAGCCGGAAGTTGCGTTGAGCGATCTCGAGCTGTGGCTCGACGACGGTGTTGATAACTTGGCGAAACGCCTCAAGGAGATCAAGGGACCGAGCACGCTACTCGCGGTCGAGAAGGCGCTTCAGTGCGGCGCTGAGCTTGACATCGACCGCAATGCCCGGAGACTCATCTCCGACGAGGAACTGGCGAAGCGGGTGCTCCGGTTCGGTGGATTGATCCGCCGCAATCGGGCTAATGAAGCCTGGATCGTCCGGGCCGGAGGTCTTTACGTCACTGCGGGAAATGATCGGCGGACGACCGGCGCTCACTACACCCCGCGCATCCTGACCGAGCCAATCGTTCAGCACGCTCTGGAACCGGTGATCTACCATGGCCCCGCCGAGGGATTGCCCAAGAATGAATGGCGTCTCCTGAGTCCGCAACGACTGTTGAAGACGACCGTTTGCGACCCGGCGATGGGGTCCGGTGCATTCCTGGTCGAGGCCACGCGCTACCTCGGCGATCGCCTGGTTGAGGCGTGGGGAGGGGAAGAGCAGGCCTACGTCACAAGGATGCGGATCCAAAACTCCCAGCCCGCCCCCTTGATGATTATCCCCGATGGTTCGCTTTCGACCGACGCGAGCGTTGATGGCAAGCAGGTATTGCCATTGGATCCCGGCGAGCGGCGGCTGTTGGCCCGGCGCTTGGTGGTCGACCATTGCCTCTATGGGGTGGACGTCAATCCGCTGGCGGTCGAGATGGCCAAGCTGTCGCTGTGGCTGGTGACGCTCCAGCGCAATCGACCATTCACCTTCCTCGATCACCGTCTCCGCTGTGGCGACTCGCTGCTCGGCATCAGCAGGCTCGACCAGCTCGAGCGCTTCTCGCTCGGTCCCGCACCAAGCAAGACGGAATATGGTCAGACGTCCTGGTTTACCCAACAGGCGAAGCAGGCAACCGGCCAGGCGATTCGCCTGCGCCACGAGATCGAGGCGATTCCCGTCCACGAGCTGGCCGACGGCGAAGCGAAGCAGAAGCTGCTACTTCAGGCCGAACAGCAGACTGTGTTGCTGCGCCTCGGTGCCGATCTGCTGGTAGGCAGTGCACTCTATCCAGAAGCCCGGCGGCGCGAAGACGAGCGGAAACGCCTGCAATATCTCTTCAGCGTGCAGATGGACGCACTCAGGACTGTCCATCAGGATGACTTCACCGCGAAAGGTCAGCAACCAACCTTGGACGCGCTGAAGGAGCTGGGACAAACGGCGAAACACCTGCTTGCTGACCACGAGACCTTTCATTGGCCGATGGAGTTTCCCGAAGTCTTCGTCGAGCCAGCCGAGCGCGACGAATCACCCGGCTTCGCCGCGATCGTCGGCAACCCCCCTTTCATGGGCGGCAAAAAGATTACCGGTGTGCTGGGCACTCCGTATCGCGATTATCTCTTGGCGTTTCTGGCTAACGGTGTCAGAGGGAACGCCGACCTCGTAGCCTACTTCCTGCTTCGCGTAGGCGGTTTGCTGCGCCAGCACGGCGGGATGGGTATGCTGGCGACCAATACCATCGCCCAGGGAGACACCCGCCAGGTTGGGCTAGATCAACTGTTGAACGATGTGTTCGTCATCTCCCGTGCCGTGCCGAGCCGTCGGTGGCCAGGGGCTGCCGCGCTGGAGGTGGCACATCTTTGGCTGCGGCGTGGCGATTGGGCTGGTGGGTATGTCCTGGACGATCATCCAGTCGCGTGTATCACGCCATATCTGACTATTCCAGGGAGCACCGTTGGCACACCCAATCGACTGGCCGCCAACGCAAGTAAATCGTTTATCGGGTCATATGTACTTGGAATGGGGTTCGTCTTGACACCCGACGAAGCGGAGGAATTAATTGCTAAGGATCCGCGCAGCAAGGATGTCCTCTTTCCCTATCTCAATGGCGAAGACCTCAACTCTCGGCCTGATCAGTCTCCGAGTCGTTGGGTGATCAATTTTCACGATTGGCCGATTGAGCGAGCACAAGAGTATCCAGATTGCTTTCGCATAGTCGAAGAGAAGGTCAAGCCAGAACGCCAGCGCAGAAATGAAGACGGAGTATACGTGCTTCGCAGGCCCCTTCCTGACAGGTGGTGGCAATATGCAGACAAGCGCCCAGCCTTATACGCGACTATAGCGGGAATGGAGCGGGTGTTGGTGGCGACGCTCGTGACTCAATACTGGCTCCCGTTATTTTGCCCTGCAGATTGGGTCTATGCTCACAAGTGCTGCGTATTTCCCATTGATGATTGGTTCTCGTATGGGGTAGTGCAGTCTATCTTCCATGAGGTGTGGGCGCGAGAGCATTCGTCCACCCTCGGACGAGCACTAAACTATTCTCCGTCAGACTGCTTCGACACCTTTCCACTGCCAACATCGTCCTTTGACGTAGATATGGCCATAAGAAGATTCGATGTGCTCCGAAGACAAAGTTCGAAAATCCATAATGAAGGTCAGAACCGAGTTTTCAAGAGACTTCATGAGCAACAGGAATGCTCCTTAGAGATTATCGAGCTTCGCAGTTCATTCGAGGCACTTAACCACGTAATAGCTATTTCGTATGGTTGGGAAGATCTCGACCTTGGTCACGGGTTCCATGAGACCAAGCAGGGCGTGCGGTTCACGATCAGCGAGGCGGCGCGCCGCGAGGTGCTGGATCGGCTGCTGGAATTGAATCATCAGCGGTACGCCGAAGAGGTCGCCCAGGGTCTGCACGAGAAGAAGAAACCTGCCCGCATAGCCAGTCGCTAATTGCTGTCCTGCCCAGTGCGTCCGCGATTGGCAGGCTACCGGGAAAGAGCAACCATGACCGAAGTCGACGTCGTCCGTGAAGATTCTCTCGTGATCGAGCCACCTACCTCGCGGCAAATCCGGGAGAAGCTCCAGCACTATCTCGAGGCTGATCTGCTCGGTCCGGCCGGCGGTGAAGACGAGGAACTCAGCAGGCGGGAACGACTACCAACGGATCGTTACATCCTCGGTCTGCTTGCTCCCCGCGGCACGCAACTGCCGGCCGGGGAGGACGACGACTTCGGTGTCGCAGCGGGAGAAGATGAGGATACGAACGACGCTCCTTCTGCGAATCAGGACGCGCCGAAGTGGGCGATCCCGAGCAGCATCGGCATCACACTCTCCGTCGATTGCGCCGTGGCCTCGATTGCCGTCACCGCCAGCTGGGGCAAGTACCTAAGGATCACCAGCGATACCCAAGTCACGGACAAGGGTTCACCGGCGAGGGTTTGGAAGCGAGAGCCACACGGCGGCACGGTCGACATCTCGCTACGTCCCTTTCCCGAGGTAAATGACGCGTCCTCAGCCACACAAGAGATGCTGGGAATCCCGGACCCGAGCCAGTCAGATGTGCTGCTGACCGGCCGCATCCGCAAGCATCACGACGGCAGCTGCTGGATCGTCTCACTCTTCCTCGACAACCAGCAGAGCCAGATCGAGCGCAACAAATCGGAACAATGGCTCTTCCAGGCGGAGTTCTCGGTCACCGCACCGGATGGCGCCCCGATCTTCCTCTCGCGGCGGATCGATGGCGCCTCTGCCAGTCCGGAGGATCGCGAAATCGAGATGCTCTATCGCAGCAAGCACGAGTTCGCGGTCGGGCATGGTGTCGCAGTTGCCTGGGACCCAGATCCCAGCCGGCCAGACCGTGCCCGACGCGTCGGCACCGCGACCATCCCCGTATTCGAGTTGCCGCGCACCGATGCCACCGCCATGAAGAGCGTCACGCTGGACATGGCGACGCTCGCATCGGCGAAGGACGGTGACTTCGGGCGATTGTTGGGTGACTTACCAGCGCGCTATCGCGCATGGATTCAGACACGCCGGAACGAGATTCCGAATCGACCGGATCTGCTGCCCTACCAGCTGGATGCAGAGCGAGCATTGAAAGAATGCGATCGCGCGGCCGATCGCATCACTGCCGGAATCGCGGTTCTCGATGCAAATCCGCAAGCAGCGGAGGCATTCCGGTTCGCCAATGAAGCGATGCACCAGCAGCGCGTGCACACGCTCTGGGCGCAGGAGCGCCGCAAGGCTGAGGTCCCCGAGGATGTCGTCAATTTCGATTCGGTTGACGTTCCGAAAAACCGGAGCTGGCGACCGTTTCAGTTGGCGTTCATCCTCTCAAACCTGCCAGGCCTCAGCGACCTCGCCCATCCCAATCGGTCGACTGGCGCCGAGGCCGAGGCTGATCTCCTCTGGTTCCCGACCGGTGGTGGCAAGACCGAAGCCTATCTCGGCCTGACAGTCTACGTGCTTGCCATGCGGCGTCTACAAGCCACGGTCGATGGTCACGATGGCGGCTACGGTGTCGGCGTGGTCATGCGTTATACCCTTCGCCTGCTGACGTTGCAGCAGTTTCAACGCGCGACCGCGCTGATGTGTGCCTGCGAAGTCCTGCGTCGAAAAGATCCCGTCATCTGGGGCGACGAGCCATTTCGGATCGGCCTGTGGGTCGGCAAGAGCATGACGCCGAACTGGACCAAGGATGCAGAGGAAGCACTCCGCAACGATAAAAGCGGTGGGTTCAAGGGAGGCCTCGGCAATCCGCACCAACTGACCTCCTGCCCGTGGTGTGGCAATCCGATCGATCGTAAGCGGGATGTAAAAGTCTACGCCGCACCAAGAGACATCGGGCGCACGATTATCTATTGCGGCGATCCGATGGGGAATTGTCCATTCAGCCTGCGGCAATCCCTGCGGGAAGGGATTCCGGCCGTCGTCGTCGATGAGGAGATCTATCACCATCCGCCGTCTCTGCTGATCGCCACGGTCGACAAGTTCGCTCAAATGCCATGGAAGGGTGCAGTCCAGAACCTCTTCGGACGCTTCACCGAGCGTTGCTCCCGGCACGGCTTCTACGGGGCTGATCTTGACGACAGCAAGTCGCACCCCAGATCAATCGATTTTCCGCCCGTTCGGGCTGAAAAGGTGAACCCGGCCCGACCACCCGATTTGATCATTCAGGACGAGCTTCACCTTATCAGCGGTCCGCTGGGGACTATGGTTGGTCTCTATGAAACAGCGATCGACGAGTTGATGACCTGGGAGGTGAATGGGAAGCGGGTGCGTCCGAAGGTTATCGCCTCCACGGCCACCGTGCGCCGTGCGACCGATCAGATCCACAGCGTCTTCATGCGAAAGGCGAACATTTTCCCGCCGAACGGACTCGATGCGACCAGCAACTTCTTTGCCGCGCAGCAGGAACCGGATGATGAACATCCCGGTCGGCTCTATCTGGGCATCGCCGCCCGCGGCAGCCGCCTGAAAGCCGCGCTGATTCGCGTCTATACGGCGCTTCTCTCTGCCTCCCAGAAACTTCACGAGGAATACGGCGAACTCGCAGACCCGTACATGACCCTTGTTGGCTACTTCGGTGCACTTCGCGAGTTGGGAGGCATGCGCCGTCTCGTCGATGACGACATCACCCAGCGCCTGCGCTTCATGGAGGAACGTGGACTGGCGCGGCGAGATAAACCCATCGTCGAAGAGTTGACATCGCGTCGGAATTCGGAGGAGATCCCCCGCATCCTCGATCGCCTGGAAACCCCAGCGAGTCAGCGTGGCGTCAAGGGCAAGCAGTATCCAATTGACGTGCTCCTGGCAACGAACATGATCTCGGTCGGTGTCGACGTCCAACGACTTGGCTTGATGGTTGTCTCCGGGCAGCCGAAGAACACCGCCGAATACATCCAGGCGACTAGTCGAGTTGGACGGCGTGAACCCGGCCTCGTCGTCACGATCTACAACTGGACACGACCTCGCGACCTTTCACACTACGAACGATTCGAGCAGTATCACGCCACACTCTATCGTCAGGTCGAGGCGTTGACCGTCACCCCCTTTGCACCGAGAGCTGTCGATCGTGGGCTGGCTGGTCTGCTTGTTTCGATGACGCGCTTGCATGGCGAGAGTCTCGCCTTCAACGCTGACGCGCGAAAGGTGTTTCAGGACAGGAGTCTGCCAGACACGATGATGGAGCGCATTGTCGCGCGTGCCAGCGCCGTCACGCGCGACAATGCCACCGCCGACCGCGTGCGAAAAGAACTGCATCAGCGTGCAGAAGAATGGGTGAAGCGAGCAGATCCCATGAACATGAGCCAGCTCGTCTATGACAAGCCACACAAGGATAAGACCGGCGACGAACGTATTCTTCTTTCTCGGCCCGAAGAACAGCCGCCAGGAGCGTGGGATCTTTTCGCGACGCTCTCATCCCTCCGCGATGTCGAAGCGCCAGTCGGCCTGGTGCTGCGCGACTACGGAATGGATGACCATGTCCGCCCAGTAACTTCGATAATACAGACGCAAGATGCACCGGCGGAGGAAGATCTGTAATGCCGATCTCGCAACAATTCCATGATCGTGTTGGTGAGGTCCGACCAAGTCAACTGCTCAGTATCTATGGCATCGGTTCAGTCGTAGACCTGCAGAAGACGGGTGCAATCGTTCTTGGACTGGATGATTGGCCATTTGACGACACCCAGGTCATCCAAGAACCCCGATTGCTCGATGCAGTTCGGAGTGTCTTGGGGCGCCAAGTGACGGAGTTGAGAACTCCTCCCAGGCCCCGCCAAGACGTCGTGGGACGTGCCGACCAACTAATCGGCGTACCTGTAGCCACATTTCCGCGGTGGGTTGTCTGCCCATATTGCCGACTGCTTGCACCGGTTTCGAGTGGCGCGTTTCAGCTCCAATCGCCGGCGCATCGCTCCGAAGAAGCAAGCTGGATTCACGGCAACTGTCCGAAAGCAAAAGGCAAAAATGGGCCAGCGACGATTCCTGCGCGCTTCCTGATGGCCTGCCCGAATGGTCACCTCGACGACTTCCCCTGGGTGGCGTTTGTCCATAACGGTGAGCCATGCCCGAATCCTCGCCTGAGATTGGAGGAAGTTGGGGCATCGGGTGAAGCGTTCGGTGTCCGCGTCGAATGCAAAGGGTGCGGAAAGAAGAGACCAATGTCGCAGGCATTTGGAGAATCGCCCTCTGTCTCACTGGAGCATTGCAGCGCACGCCGACCACACTTACGCGACTATGACCCCCTTGGCTGCAGCGAAAAGCCAAAGCCCGTGCTGCTCGGCGCCTCGAATATCTGGTTCTCTCGGGTATACAACGTCCTATCTATCCCTGCCCCGGAATCACTGCGCGATCGCGTCGCGCGCTATTTGGTAACGCTGGAGTCAGTCGATAGCAAAGAGGAGCTTACGTACTTCCTCAAGTTCAATGGTGACAAGGTCAAGGGCCTTGAGGATGATCCAATAGAAGACATATGGAATGCGCTCACGGCGCAACGTGAGACCGCCAACGCGGACCAGTTTGACGAGGCCAGGATCAACGTCAAAGTCCCAGAATGGGCCGCATTGACTTCTGCTTCTAGGTTCGGTCCCGAGCGTGATCCCGACGACGTACGCAACTTCCTGCTCCGCGAGGTTGCAGTTCCTGAAGCCTATTCCTCCTCCATCGAGTCATTGGTGCTTGTTGAACGATTGCGAGAAGTCGCGGCATTCGTTGGCTTCAATCGCATCCGCGCCGCGAATGACTTTGGCGAAACATCGGGCGAACTGGGAGAAGAGCACGTCACACCGCTCAGACGGCAACCTCCCACGTGGGTACCCGCAAACGATATGAGGGGCGAGGGGATTTTCATCCGCTTCCGCGAGGATGCCATTGGTACATGGGAGGAAAAGGTGGCATCGAGCAAACGCATTAGACAGTTCCATGATGCCAGGAAAGCGCGGCTTATCGCCTTAAACCAACTCGAGAAGGCAAGTGAACCAGACCCTGGCCTGGCGAGGAGAGTGCTGCTTCATTCGTTGAGTCATGCGCTCATGCGTGAGTTTGCGTTGGAGAGCGGTTATGGTGCTGCATCGCTCAAGGAGCGCATCTACTCCATGTCACCAGCTGTGGCTGACGGCCCAATGGCGGGCATTCTGATCTACACGTCTGCCAGTGATAGCGAAGGCACCTTGGGTGGTCTGGTGTCCCTAGGTGAGACGCACCGCCTTGGCGAGCTGCTGCGGAAGGCCCTGCGGAATCTCGAAGTGTGCGCTTCGGACCCGCTTTGCTCCGAGCATGAACCTGATCTGTCCGAAGGTAGCTGGCTCCATGGCGCCGCATGCCATGCCTGTCTTTACGCTCCCGAGACATCCTGCGAGATGCGAAACCAGGGGCTCGATCGAGCTGTACTTAGTGAGACATTCGGACGAGATGGAATCGAGTTTTATTCTCCAGCTCACCCCTGATCGGGTGTATCTATAGGATCAAATTGAGGCAATAGCGGCACTTCGAAGCGTTCTCGACGGGCACATGCGTTCAAATCCGTTGCCCGTACTACGCGGGTACTACGCAGCGATGGCAAAACCAGGGCCGAACGGCAAGTTCGACCCTAAAACCCCGTGAATTCAACTGTTCTGTGGAGCGGGTGATCGGACTCGAACCGACGACATTTTGCTTGGGAATGCTAATTTGGTGTAATCGTCAAGTACCGACTGTTCCCAATGATTCCCATATAACCCTATGGATTCAACTGTTTTCGACGTTCCCGATACCGTATACTATCAGTGAGCCCCGGCTATTCGCATGTGTTAGGGACGCGCAAGGGACGCGCGGCAATGGGGACGGCATGGCGATCACGCGGCGCAAGGATCGAAACGGCAAAATCATCGGCTATCAGGTGCGGGTCGATATGCGCGATCCTGCCACGAACACCCGCGCGCGTTTCACCATAGGAACGTATCGACTGCGCAAGGAAGCGGAACGTAGGCAACGCGAGGCGTTGGACCAGATCGAAGCCGGGACATTCGCCCCTGAACCGCTGGAACCTCCTAAGGTGCTGACCGTTGCGGATTTGCTGACGACGTGGCTGGAAGGGCACAAGGCCAAAGGCAACACGCTCAAGCAATACGAGATCGCCCTCCGCTTGCACCTCTTGCCGGCGCTGGGGGATATACCAGTCGCCGACCTTGACGGGCAATATCTCCAAAAGCTCTACAACCGCTGGGAGAAACTGCCACGCGCCGAAGGTGGCAAGGGTGCCGATACGATTCGCCGCTGTCACATCATCCTCAATCAGGCATTTGAACAGGCGCTGACGTGGGGCATCGTCACCCGCAATCCGACGCATGGCGTCAAGCACGCGTCGCCGAAACCGCGCAAGGCCCATATCCTCACGATCACACAGGCACAGGAAATCGTCGCGGCGATGGATGCCCACCCGATGCGGCCATACTTTTACCTTGTGCTCTTTCAGGGGATGCGACGCGGTGAAGCACTGGGACTGCGCTGGAGCGATCTCGACCTCGAGCGCGGCTACGCCGTCATTCAGCAGACGATCACGCCGAACTTCAGCGACCGTGGACAGGCACAGATCGGCGATACCAAAACCGCCGCCGGCACACGTCGCGTTCGGCTGTCACCGGAAACGATCGAAGCGATCCGGGCACATCGACCGCAATGGGCCGCGCTGAAACTGAAGGCTGGCAAGGCGTGGCAGGATTTCGACCTCATTACCTGCACTGCGACCGGCGCCCCGATTACACCGAACATCGCGGACGCCGCCTATCGCACATTGCGCAGGATGGCGGGGATCCCTGACACGGTTCGTCTCCATGATCTGCGACACACGCACGCCTCATTCTTGATTCAAAGCGGAGAGAATCCAAAGGTGATTCAGGAACGGCTTGGACACAGGCGCGTCTCGACAACCTTGGACGTATATGGGCACCTCATGGATGACATGCAGGATACGGCGGCCGGGGCAATGGGCAAGATGATCTGGAACGGGAAGACCGGCACGGACGATTAACACAGAGAGGCCCGCTCCCTGGCGACAACCAGTAGCGGGCATGGCATCCGATCGTGGAAGGATCGAGCACGTGAGCACTGTATCAGACAAGGATTATCTCTGGGATGTTTTGACTGTGAGATATGGTCGCTCACAAGAGGCGCGCGCGCGGATTGGAGAAGGCGCAACCGTTCCCGCAATGATGGTGCAAGCGCGTGGCCGTGCGATGTTTTCCGACCAACTCTGGCAACTTGCACCCCACGTCCTCATGGAACTTCTTTCGCCGGAAATGTACGAACTTTGGAAGCAGCCAGAACAGGCAGCGCTCGCGAATGCAATCGTTGACTGGCAGAATAAACATGCTCTGCCAGATGGATGGATCTCTGACGCCGCAATCAGAACGATTGATGCGTATGACTATTTTGGATTCTTTCAAGACCCGCCGCCTGACGAGCCACTGCACGCATGGGATGTTGGGCTTTGTCTCATGACTCAAAGTGACGACGGCTCATTTGCAGGCAACCTCTATCACGGCAAGGAACGGCAAGAACCACTGACGATGGCAAACCGAAACCGGCGCGTCCTCTTTTCTCATGAATACATTGACATCCCCATTTCAATCTTCGATCTCAGATACCCCGAACTTGTGGAGAACGATAGTGGTTGGGAATGGGAAGACGATGGCAGCCTCGGCACATTTGATCCCAGAACCGAAACCATAGACAACGCGGTAAAGCGCATGCTGCCAGAACTTGAGCGCCGCCTGCGTCACAGCCTGGAACTGCATGTTGATGACGACAAAACCTGGAATGACGCAATCCCGCCCGTCACGTATCGAAGTACCAAAGCGTTTGAACGTCTTGTGCGCTTTCAGGTGCTCGGGGAGAGCCGAAACCAGATCGCCATAGCGGATGGCATCAAACGCCAAAACGTGAGCACACAGGTAAACGAGACGGCGCGGCTTATCGGCCTGACCCTGCGAGATGCACATTCCGCCCCGTCACCATCGAACGAATAAGGCATGGGGGCATGTTGGGAATGAGCGTTTCCCAACATGCATGCATGTTGACGAAACCAGTATTCCAGCATGCATTACGGGAGTGTATGTACATGGGATAGCCTCTAAGTAGTTATCAGAGACCGCGTTAAGCGGCCACTACTTAGGAGGTTACGGCAATGGTTGCCAACGTTCCCCCAATCGAGTGCGACACGCTCACCCTCATGGAGTTCGCCGAATTGCTCGGCATGAGCTACACCACGATTCACTTGCTGGCACAACAGAACCGGCTCCCCGTG